>ERZ773063.496-NODE-496-length-25895-cov-11.470395_pt1 | contig 25895 bp, 21 predicted proteins | sample MGYA00580625_ERZ773063 | MGnify/ENA primary metagenome ERZ773063 (study PRJEB29015, sample SAMEA2738022) | human oral metagenome | biome: human oral; feature: human-associated habitat; material: dental | place: China | collected 2042 ... | reverse complement strand
CCCCCGCCCCGCCCCCGCCCCCGCCCGCCAGCGGCTCCGCCTCCCCCAGCGCGCCCGCGGAGGAGGCCAGTGCCCCCTCCGGATCCCGCGCCCCCGCCCCCCGAGGGCGCAGGTGGAGGTTCTCGCCCCTGTCGCTGATCCCCTCCCTGCTCGGCCTCGCCGGATTGCTGCTCTTCCTGTACCCGTCGATCTCCGCGTGGATCGTCCAGTACAACCAGTCGCAGGTCATCGCCCAGTACGAGGGATCCGTGGGCCGCGCCGACCCCTCCGCGGACGAGCAGCTCGCCCTGGCCCGCAGGTACAACGACGCGCTCAGCGCCGGCGCGGTGCTGGAGGCGAACGCGAACGTCCCCACCGGCGACGGCACCTCGGGGGATGACAGCCTCGACTACGACTCCATCCTCACAGCGGACGGGACGGGCCTGATGGCCCGGCTGAAGGTCCCCGCCGCCGACATCGACCTGCCCATCTACCACGGGACCTCGGACGACACCCTGCTCAAGGGGCTGGGGCACCTGGAGGGGACCTCCCTGCCCGTAGGCGGCCAGGGGCAGCGCACGGTCGTCACCGGGCACCGGGGGCTGGCCGAGGCGCGCATGTTCACCGACCTGGACAAGGTCGAGCCGGGCGACACCTTCACCTTCGAGGTCTTCGGCGAGGTCCTCACCTACAGCGTGATCGACAAGAAGGTCGTCGAGCCCGAGGAGACCGAGGCGCTGCGCGCCGAGCCGGGGCGCGACCTGGCGACGCTGGTGACGTGCACGCCCCTGGGCATCAACACCCACCGCATCCTCATCACCGGGGAGCGCGTCTACCCCACTCCCCAGAAGGACGTGGACGCCGCGGGGGCCGCTCCCGAGATCCCCGGCTTCCCGTGGTGGGCCGTGGGCCTGCTGGGGGGAGTGTCACTCATCGGTGTCTACGTATGGCGCTCCGGGTACCCGTCCCGCTCGGGAAACCGCGCGAACACAGAATGATTCGTCAAAAACCCTGTTGAGCAATTCCGATCTCTGGGGGCGGCCGCCCCGCGAGGCGTCCGCCCCCCGGCGATAGCACTATCGCCCCGGGCGTGGCACAATCAGGTGAACGCGGCGCCGGTACCAGCACATGACCGGGTGGTCGGCCACCGGCGCCCCAATGGGAACAGGGAAGAGAATCGGAATGGCACTACGAGTGACGGACGCGCCCCGCACCGCTCCCGTCCGCACCGCCCTGCCCGCCCGCGCGGGCGAAGGGGGCGGCTATGTCCGGTGACGCCACCGATTACCTCCGCGACCCCGTCATCTACCCGCACTGGATGTGGGTCGCGGGCGCTGCGATCCTGCTCCTAGTGGTCGGCTGGGTGGCCTACAGCCTGTGGAGCTGGTGGCACTCGCGCGAGCGCACCGTCACCGACCTGCAGAGCATCTCCGACGCCCGGCGCTCGCGCTACTACGAGTTCATCGACCAGATCGCCCAGCGCAACGCCAGCGGCGAACTCGACGAGCGCGGCACCCACCTGGCCATCGCCGGCCTCATGCGCGCCCTCGGCACCGAGCGCTCCGGACGCGACCTCGAGGTCGCCACAGTCGCCGAGATCCGCGCACTGGTGCCCACATGGCCCCAGCTGGCGGAAGTCCTCGAGGCGTGCGAGGAGCCCAGCTTCGTCGGCGACGAGCAGGAGGGGGCCGACCAGGGCCGCGGCGAGCGCCCTGACAACCCCCTCCTGGCCGCCGGTTGGGACATGGCGCCCCCGCCCCCGCCCCGCCGCCCCTCGGTGGACGGCATCCTGTCCCTCGCCTCGCAGGCGGTGGGCGCATGAGGTTCACATGGCTCGTCTTCGTCGTCATCGGCGTCGTCCTGGCCGCCACCGTCATCGGCTGGTGGCTGGCCCGCGACGCGGGCAAGCGCGCCGACAAGAAGGGGTGGGTGGCCAACACCGGCTACCTGAGGTCCCTCCCGAAGTACCAGGCGCTCGTGAGGCGGACCCGCCTCGTCTTCGCCTCCGTCGTGGTCTGCTTCTTCCTCACGGTCGTCGCCGTCGCCATCAGCGCCGGGGCCCCGGTGGACCGCCAGGTCAAGCACGACAAGCTCTCCACCCGCGACATAGTCCTGTGCCTGGACGCATCCGGGTCGATGATCCCCTACGACGGCAAGATCGGCGAGGCGTTCCGCCAGATCGTCCAGCACTTCTCCGGGGAGCGCATCTCCCTGCAGCTCTGGGACGCCCGCTCCATCACGAAGTTCCCCCTCACCGACGACTACACGCTGGCCGACGACGTGCTCAAGGAGATGAGCGAGATCATGGAGAACGGCTTCCAGGGCAAGAGCGCCTCCGGAGTGTACGTCTCCAACGAGCTGCTGGAGTACCTGGAGGACACCTTCGACTCCCAGGGGGGCAGCTCCTCCCTGGCCGGCGACGGACTGGCCTCCTGCGTGCTCGGCTTCGACCACTACGACCAGGAGCGCTCGCGGATGATCCTGCTGGCCACCGACAACGAGATCCTCGGGGACCAGATCTACACCTTGAAGGACGCGATCGATTTCGCCAAGCGCCAGAACGTCGTCGTCACCGCGCTGTACCCCTCGGACGGGTCCACGTTCCTGTCCAGCGAGGGACGGGAGCTGGAGACGCTCGTCAAGGAGACGGGGGGCGAGTTCTACGACGCCTCCAACCCCGCCAGCGTGCAGGGCGTCATCGCGGCGATCGAGGAGCAGCAGAAGGTCGACCTCGAGGGCTCGGGGGAGATGCTGGAGACCGACAAGCCCGCCTCCGCGCTCGCGTGGACGGTCCTGGGCATGTTCGCGCTCTTCGGCATGATCGCGCTGGGGAGGGTGTGACATGGTATTCCGGCCAATCGCCCACATCGCGGTCATCATTGCGATCCTCGTCATCGGCACCGCCATGGTGTTCCTCATGTGGAAGCGCTCGGCGCGCCCCCACTTGAACGACGCCGTGCGCCGTGCCCTGGCCGTGGTCGTCGTGGCGCTCATCTGCGCGGGCCCCTCCGTGGAAGGCGAAGCGACCCAGGTGAGTTCCTCCGTTGAGGTCTACCTGGTCATCGACCGCACCGGCTCCATGGTGGCCGAGGACTGGGACGGCAAGAAGCCCCGGATCGACGGGGTCCGCCAGGACGTCGCGACCATCCTCGAGAAGATGGCCGGCTCGCGCTTCTCCATCATCAGCTGGGACTCCGGCGTGCGCACCGAACTGCCGCTGACGACGGACTCCACAGCGGTGACCTCGTACATGGCCACCTTCGTCCAGGAGCTCTCCGAATCCTCCCAGGGCTCCTCCCCGGACCGGCCCGCCTCCCACCTGGCGACGATGCTGGAGAAGAACAAGCAGAAGCACCCCCAGAACCTCCGCACCCTCTTCGTCTTCACCGACGGGGAGACCTCCAACCAGGACCACTGGTCGGCCAACAGCCCCGGTGAGGAGAGCGACTGGGACCAGGTCAAGCCCTACATCGACGGCGGCCTCGTCATCGGCTACGGCTCCAAGGAGGGGGGGCCCATGAAGGTCCGGCGCATCGGCGGCGACCCCACCACGGACGCCCAATCGGGCTCGGACGGCGGCTCCGGGGAGGACGAGTACATCCACGACCGCTCGCAGGCCGGCGACCCCGTGGCGATCTCGAAGATCGACGAGGACAAGCTCCAGGCGATCGCCTCGCGCCTCGGGGTCGACTACATCCACTCGCCGAGCACCGCGGACATCGAGGGCAAGTGCTCCTCGCTCATGGACGGCGCCTCCGACGTGGCCGAGACCCGGAACCTGCTGTCCACGTACCGGTACGTCGTGTGGCCGCTGGCCCTCGTCCTGGGGGCCCTCATGGCGTGGGAGGGCGCCGCACTGGCCATACGCGCGCGCTCTTTGAGGAGGTCCCATGCCATCTGACGGCCAGTTCCCCCCCGTCGGCCCACCGTCCGCCGACCCCGATGACGTGCTCGTCCCCTTCGGCGCGCCCGAGGCGGACACGGGCGGCTCCTCGCCGAAGGCGAAGGCCGCGCGCGGGCCTGCCGCCAAGCCCCGCAGGTCCCGCAAGGCGCTGCGCCCGCTGCTGTGGTCCCTCCCCTTCGTGCTGATCGGCCTCGCCGCGTCCACGTACCTCATCGGCCTCACCCTGTGGTCCCGCGCCTCGCTGGGGCACTGGACCGACTCCGACTACGCGAGCGCCCAGGCCGGCTACGAGGGGCAGAAGACCCTCACGAAGAGCGGGGTCGAGCCCTGGGTGGCCAACTACAACCTCGGGACCACGATGCTGCGCGAGGGCGACACCGATGGCGGCATCGGCCTGCTGCGCACGGCGAAGGAGCAGGTCCCCACCGCCACAGAGGTCGAGCCCGGCCGCATCGAGACCTACTCCTACGAGTGCCAGGTGCGCATCAACCTGGCCCTGGGCATCGAGATCCAGGGCGACGCGAAGGCTGCGTCGGCCGACTGGTCCGGGGCCGCCACCGCGTACTCCGAGGCCAAGGACATCATCTCCCCGTGCCAGTCCCCCTCCTCCAGCCAGGACCAGTCCGGCGACGGCGAGGGCCAGTCCGACCAGCAGAGCGGCGGACAGGGCGGCGGCGGCCAGTCCGACCAGCAGAGCGGCGGACAGGGCGGTGGCGGCGGCCAGCAGGACCCCGGGGAGCAGGCGGACGACTCCACGGACCGCCTCGGCGACAAGGAGCAGCAGGCCAAGGACAAGCAGGGCGAGGGCGGCCAGGACCAGCAGGACCAGGGCGGCCAGGGCCAGGACCAGCAGGACCAGGGCGGCCAGGGCCAGGACAAGCAGGACCAGGGCGGCCAGGGCCAGGACAAGCAGGACCAGGGCGGCCAGGGCCAGGACCAGCAGGACAAGCAGAACAAGGGCGGCCAGGGCAAGAGCAAGAACGAGGACGAGGGGTACGACAACGAGAACTCCTCGGACCGCCAGAAGCGCCAGGACCTGCAGAAAAAGAACCGCGGCAACGAGAAGGACCGGCAGGACCGCTCCGACTCCAAGCGCTCCGGCAACCCGAACGGGGCGTGGTGAGCGCGCGGCGGCGGGGACTGTGACGTGCGACCAGGAACGGGATGGCGTCGCCGCCCCGCCCGCCATGGCCGCTAGAGTGGGACTGTGAAGATCCTTCTCGTCGGCAACGGCGGGCGCGAGCACGCGATCGCCCGCGCGCTCGCGCGCACGTCCACCACCGACCACCCCGTCGAGCTCGTCGTCCAAGCGGGCAATCCCGGCCTCGAGCGACTGGGCGAATCGCGCACCCTCGACCCCCTGGACCCCGACGACGTGCTGCGCCGCGCCCTGGGCGAGCAGGTGGATCTGGTCGTCGTCGGACCCGAGGCCCCGCTGGTCGCCGGGATCGCCGACGCCGTCCTGGAACGGGGCGTCCCCGTCTTCGGCCCGACCCGCGCAGCCGCACGGCTCGAGGCCTCCAAATCCTTCGCCAAACAGGTCATGGCGGCCGTCGGCGTCGCCACCGCCGCATCCCGCACCTGCCGCACCATCGACGAGGCCGGGGCCGCCCTGGACGCCATGGGGAGCCCCTACGTGGTCAAGGACGACGCCCTGGCCGCGGGCAAGGGCGTCGTCGTCACCGGGTCGCGGGACGAGGCGCTCGCGCACGCCGCGGCCTGCCTGGCCCGCCAAGGGGGCGCCGTCGTCATCGAGGAGTACCTCGACGGGCCCGAGGTCTCCCTCTTCTGCCTCAGTGACGGGGCCACCGCCCTCCCCCTGGTGCCCGCGCAGGACTTCAAACGCGCCGGAGACGGGGGCACCGGTCCCAACACCGGCGGCATGGGCGCCTACAGCCCCCTGCCATGGCTGCCTTCCGGCGCCGTGGACCAGATCGTCCACGACATCGCCCAGCCCGTCATCGACGAGATGGCCCGCCGGGGCACCCCCTTCGTCGGCCTGCTCTACTGCGGGCTCGCGATGACCTCGAAGGGCATCCGCGTCGTCGAGTTCAACGTCCGCTTCGGGGACCCCGAGACCCAGGTCGTCCTCGAGCGCCTCGACTCCCCGCTGGCGCCGCTGCTCCACGCTGCGGCGACCGGCTCCCTGGCCGGCGCCGCACCGCCCGTGTGGTCCCCCGACGCGGCCGTCACCGTCGTCATGGCCTCCGGCGGCTACCCCGGACCCGCGGACACCGGGCACGCCATCACGGGCATCGACGCCGCCGAACGGCTCGACGGCGTCCACGTCATCCACGCGGGCACCTCCGAGGAGATCACGGACGACCCCGCCGATGTGGCGGCCGGCTGCTGCGGATTCGAGCCCACCCTCGCACTCGTCAACTCCGGGGGCCGCGTCCTCGACGTCGTCGCCCGCGCCGCCACGGTGGAGCGCGCCCGCCAGCGCGCCTACGAGGCGGTCGGCCTCATCCGCTTCCAGGGCGAGCACCACCGCACCGACATCGCGACCTGGCCCGCCGGACTGGACGGCTGAGGCGCGGGGACCAGGAGGGACAATGGGCGAGCACGTCGAACTCACCGGGTGGGCGCACCTGGCCTCCGGCAAGGTCCGGGACATCTACGCCCCCGACGGGGAGGACCCCGCAGGAGCCGACGCCCTGCTCATGGTCACCAGCGACCGCATCAGCGCCTACGACCACGTGCTGCCCACCACCATCCCCGGCAAGGGCAAGATCCTCAACCAGATGGCGATCTGGTGGATGGGGGAACTGCGCGGCATCGTCGACAACCACCTCCTCGCCGTGGGGCGCGCCGCCCCCGCGAACGCGGCCGACGCCCTCGCCGGGGCGCCCCGCCCCCCGCTGCGCGCCGTGCCCGACGCCGTGGACGCGCGCGCCGTCGTGTGCCGCCGCCTCGACATGGTCCCCATCGAATGCGTGGTGCGCGGGTACCTCACAGGCTCCGGCCTGGCGGAGTACCGCCGCACCGGCGCCGTCTGCGGCATCGGGCTGCCGGGCGGGCTCACCGAGGGGTCCCGCCTCGACACCCCGGTCTTCACCCCCGCCGCCAAGGCCGGGGCGGGAGAGCACGACGAGAACATCACCTTCGAGCGCGCGGCCGCCATGGTGGGGCGCGAACTGGCCGACCGCCTCAGGGACGCCTCCCTGGCCCTGTACGAGAGGGCCAGGGGGATCGCCGCCGGGCGCGGAGTGATCATCGCCGACACGAAGTTCGAGTTCGGCCTGGATCCGGACACGGGGCGGATCGTCCTGGCCGACGAGATCCTCACCCCCGACTCGTCGCGCTTCTGGCCCGCGGACCAGTGGCGCCCCGGGCGCCCCACCCCCAGTTACGACAAGCAGTACGTGCGCGACTGGCTGGCCTCGGCCGGATCCGGGTGGGACCGCGCCTCGGGGGAGAACCCGCCCGCGCTGCCCGACTCCGTGGTGGCCGCGACCGCCGCCCGGTACGCCGGGGCCTACCGCCGCCTGACGGGCGCCGACCCCGTCCTCTAGCAGACCTGCCCGCCGGGCGAGGTGCGCGGCGGGATCCTCACCGACAACACAAGGAGGGACGCCGTGGGGCGAATCATCGTGGAAGTGATGCCGAAGCCTGAGATCCTGGACCCGCAGGGCAAGGCCGTCGGCTCGGCGCTGCCCAGGCTCGGGATCACGGGCTTCCAGGCCGTGCGCCAGGGCAAGTGCTTCCACCTGAGTGTGGAGGGGCCCGTCACCGGCGAACTCCTCGCCGAAGCCCGCAAGGCCGCCGAAGAGGTCCTGTCCAACCCCATCATCGAGGACGTCGTGCGCGTCGAGGCCATCGACGAGGCCGACGCCCGGTACGCGGGAGGCGCCCGGTGACGCGCATCGGAGTAGTGTCCTTCCCCGGCACCCTCGACGACCGCGACGCCGCGAGGGCGGTGCGCCTGGCGGGGGCCGAGCCCGTGGCGCTGTGGCACAAGGACGCCGACCTGCGCGGCGTCGACGCCGTCGTCGTCCCCGGAGGCTTCTCCTACGGGGACTACCTGCGCTGCGGGGCCATCGCCGCCACCGCTCCCGTCATGGCCGAGATCGTGCGCGGGGCCGGGCGCGGCCTGCCCGTCCTGGGCATCTGCAACGGCTTCCAGATACTGTGCGAGTCGCACCTGCTGCCCGGGGCCCTCATCCGCAACGACCACCAGAAGTTCGTGTGCCGCGACCAGGAGCTGCGCGTCGAGAACCCCGGAACCGCGTGGACCCGGGGGTTCAGCGCGGGCGACTTCATCACCATCCCCCTGAAGAACGGGGAGGGCAACTTCCAGGCGTCCCCCGACGAGCTCGCCCGCCTCGAGGGCGAGGGCCGCGTCGTCTTCCGCTACGCGGGCCCCAACCCGAACGGCAGCGCGAACGGCATCGCGGGAGTCGCCAACGACGCCGGGAACGTGGTCGGCCTCATGCCCCACCCCGAGCACGCCGCCGAGGCGGGCTTCGGCCCCCTCGCCCACGACGGCGCCGCCGCCGCCCACCACGGCGGCACCGACGGCCTCCGGATCTTCCAGTCCGTCCTCGCCCAGCTGGCAGGCTGAGGGCCCCGGGTCCGCGCGAGGAGCGGACCGGCCCCCGCCTCGTGAAACAATGTACGAACGGAGCGAAGCATGACCGCCCAGGCCACCCCCACCAACCCCCGCGAGCTGCACGACACGGTCGAGGACGCCGCCGCCACCCCCGACAAGGAGATGCCCTGGAGGGAACTGGGGCTCAAGGAGGACGAGTACCAGCGAATCCGCGCCATCCTCGGCCGGCGCCCCACGAACGCCGAGCTCGCCATGTACTCGGTCATGTGGTCCGAGCACTGCAGCTACAAGTCCTCCAAGAAGCACCTGTCCGAGCAGTTCGGCGCACGGACCACCGACGCCATGCGGCGCCGCCTCCTAGTCGGAATGGGCCAGAACGCCGGGGTCGTCGACATCGGGGGCGGCTGGGCCGTGACCTTCAAAGTCGAGTCCCACAACCACCCGTCCTTCGTGGAGCCCTACCAGGGCGCGGCCACCGGGGTGGGCGGCATCGTCCGCGACATCATCTCCATGGGGGCGCGCCCCGTCGCCGTCATGGACCAGCTGCGCTTCGGCGCGGTCGACCACCCCGACACCGCGCGCGTCGTCCACGGCGTGGTCGCCGGAGTCGGCGGCTACGGCAACTGCCTGGGCCTGCCCAATATCGGCGGGGAGACCGAGTTCGACCCCTCCTACCAGGGGAACCCCCTGGTCAACGCCCTGTGCGTGGGGACGCTGCGCCATGAGGACATCCACCTGGCCAACGCGACCGGCGAGGGGAACCTCGTCGTCCTCTTCGGCGCCCGCACGGGCGGCGACGGCATCGGCGGCGCGTCCATCCTGGCCTCGGAGACCTTCGAGGACGGCATGCCGGCCAAGCGGCCCAGCGTCCAGGTGGGCGACCCCTTCATGGAGAAGGTCCTCATCGAGTGCTGCCTGGAGCTCTTCGGGGCCGGGGTCGTCCAGGGCATCCAGGACCTCGGCGCCGCCGGGATCTCGTGCGCCACCTCGGAGCTGGCCTCCAACGGGGACTCCGGCATGCACGTCGACCTGGAGAACGTGCTGCTGCGCGACCCCACCCTGACCGCGGGCGAGATCCTCATGAGCGAGTCCCAGGAGCGCATGATGGCGATCGTGGCCCCCGCCGACCGGGAGCGCTTCTTCACAATCATCGACAAGTGGGACGTGGAGGCCTCCGTCATCGGCCGCCTCACCGGCGATGGGCGCCTCACCATCGACCACCACGGGCACCGCATCGTCGACGTCGACCCCAAGACCGTCGCCCACGAGGGGCCCGTGTACGACCGCCCCTACGCGCGCCCCGCGTGGCAGGACGACCTGCGGGCCGCCACCTCGGAGCCCCTGCGCAGGCCCGCCACCCGCGCGGAGCTGGTCGAGGACCTCGAAGCGGTGCTCTTCGACGCCAACCAGGCCTCCAAGGCGTGGGTCACCGACCAGTACGACCGCTACGTGCAGGGCAACACGGCCCTCGCCCAGCCCGACGACGCGGGCGTCATCCGCGTCGACGAGGCCACGGGCCTGGGGGTCGCCCTGTCCACGGACGCGAACGGCTGGTACACGAAACTGGACCCCGCGGCGGGGGCCAGGCAGGCGCTCGCCGAGTCCTACCGCAATGTCTGCGTGGTGGGCGCCGAACCCGTCGCCATCACCGACTGCCTGAACTTCGGCAGCCCCGAGGACACGGACGCCATGTGGCAGCTGGTGACGGCCATGACCGCGCTGGCCGACGGCTGCGTCGAATTGGGGATCCCCGTGACCGGCGGCAACGTGTCGCTGTACAACTCGTCGGGGACGGTCAAGGGCCGGATCGGCTCCTCGATCAACCCGACCCCCGTCGTCGGAATGCTCGGGATCGTGCAGGACGTCGCGCGCGTGAACCCCTCCGGTTTCACCGAGGAGGGGCTGGCGGTGGTCCTGCTGGGGACCACCCGCGAGGAGTTCGACGGCTCCGCGTGGGCGCGCGTCGCCCGCTCGCACCTGGGCGGAGTGCCCCCCGAGGTGTCCCTGCCCGCCGAGGTGGCGCTGGGGAACGTGCTGCGCGCGCTGAGCGCCGCCGACGGCCCCGACGGGCGGCCACTGGTCCGCGCCGCCCACGACCTGTCCAACGGCGGCCTCGCGCAGGCGCTGGTCGACTCCGCCCTGCGCTTCGGCGTCGGCGGGTCCTTCGACTTGGCCTCCGCCGCCCGGCGCGACGGGGTGGGGGACCTGGAGATGCTGCTCTCCGAATCCCAGGCGCGCGCCTTCGTGGCGGTCCCCGAGGCGGCGCTGCCCGCCGTGTTCGCGGCCGCCGAGGCCGAGGGCGTCGAAGCGGTCCGCATCGGCACAACCGGCGGCGACCTGCTGGCAGTGGCAGGCGTGGACCTGCTGGCGGCAGAGGGGAGCGGCGGAGGCTGGGTCGCCGACCTCGCCGGGCTGCGGGAGCGGTCCGAGGCGGTGCTGCGGGACCGGTTCTGAGCGGCTGGTCCCGGGGCGTCGGGCGGCGGGCGGGCGGTTCTGACGTGCCCGAGCACCCCTGCGCGTTTGGGCACCCCGGCTGCGGGGGCGACAGGGAGAGGATACGCCGGCGAGCGCCCCTGCACAGTCGGGGGCGGCGGGCCAAGCATTCGCTCCGAGCCTCGGCTGATCGGGTCGAGCCGCAGCGGGTGGTGTATTCCCCCGGCGGGGCCATAGCTTTTGTTTATGGCCCCGCCGGGGAGTAGGACGGTAACTGGCATTGGCGTACCGATCCGATCCGGAGTCCCGCACGCCGCGGCAGTGCGTCAGGCGGTTACGGGGGTGCTTACGGGACAGTTATGAGTACTCTTGGTCTGTATGCGATTGGGGAGACGGCGCAACCAGTTAGGCGAGGTCCCTTCAATTCTTCCAAAAAGGCAGGGAATCCCAGTCCTGAGGCGCGCCCATGGAGGAGAGAGAAAGCCGGCCCACCGGAGGGAATGCTGCAAGCGTCCTAGGCAATGTGCGTGCGTCTCCCAGATTCATCTCGTGTAGGAGATACTGCACGAGAGTTAGTTGAAGAAAACACCGGTTCCCCCATCTGGGATGCGTTTTGTTGTTTACATATTCCTTTAGGTAAGCGAGGGGGTGAGGGGCGTCGGGCAGCTTTGGTATTTTTCTGAAATTGCGGTTGAATAAGCGTGCGTGATGTGCGCAAATGTTGCGGAGTGTATTTAGGCAGCGAAGCCATGAATTCAGCTCCGCGGCTGTTATTCTGATCTTCTCGGAAATTGCCTCCTGTTGATTCCGGGTGGCGAAGCTGAATAGTGTGCGTAATGCTCCCCAGTCAAGTACCTGTACAGCAACCCACAGCGGCAGGACTCCGCGGTATTTCAACTTATAGTGAAGAACCGAGTCCTCGTCCGAGGTGCCAAGCTGGGTTTGGTAGTGCTCAATCCACCGACGATATTCTTCCGTGGGCCTTGCGTGGTCCTTGTCCCAGGCTTTGGGGCCGAGTTCGTGGGGCATAAGGTGGAGGTGTGGAGCGGTTTTCCCGAGTTCGTGGCCGATCAATGCCCGGAAGGCGATTTCAGTTCGCGACAGCTCGTGAGCCGTTGCTTCGCGTAATGTCTCGTCATAGCTGTAAACGGCGAGCACTTCTTCGAAGGTTGTCCCTTCCGTAAACTCGTCAGCGATCTCATTGGTCCCCTCTCGTTTTCTTCGGAATGGGTAGGAATAGCCGGACAGCTTGTAGTATCCGATTGTCTCCAGGGCGTTTCTCGCGCGACTCGCGTCATCGATGATCATTCCCCTGTCCTGTAAGATGTGGATTTGCTCGTCGATTGACTTAAACGGTTTGGGCTCCATTGCTTTCCTCCGAAATAAAGAGGACCGGCCCTGGACCCTTTCGGGCGGAACCGGTCATTGTGTGTCAATTCTAACGCGCGCGTCGCGCGTAATCTATATGATTTAGACCACTAATGTGGTGGATTTTATGTTCGTGCATGTGGGGCGGCGGGCCGAGCATTCGCTGCGAGCCTCGGCTGGTCGGGTCGGCGCGCGTTCGGCCGCGAGATCCTGGCCGAGCCTGATTCACGGATCGCCGGCATCGCCGCGGTCCTCGTGGAACGCGCTCCCAGCCAGTCGGGATAGGCGAAGCGTTTTTGCGGGCCGCGCTGCCCGGCTGGTCCGGACGGTCGTATGCCCCTCTGTTCCCCGGGGGCCATAGTTCCCCGGGTGGAGCCATAACTGTTGTTCATGGCCCCACCCGGGGAAAATACGGGTAGGCCCTTGTGAACACGGGCCGGCGTTGCTCCGGTTGTCCCGGGCGGCGGGCCGACGGGGCCTACTTGTCCTCGCCGGTGGCGGTGCGGATGAATCCGGAGATCATGAACCAGCCGCCGCCCACCCAGAAGACGATCAGGAGCCACAGGGGCTGAACGGGGTAGAGGACCACCAGGGCGCCGCAGGCGAAGAGCCACAGGACCACTGAGACGATGTTGATTGCGCGGAAGCGCTTGACCCGGGCCGGGTGGGTGTAGTGGATGGGCACCAGGGTGAGGGCGGCGAGGACGATGGTGGCGATGATGTTGACCCACGCGGGCGTCTGCAGGACGTACATGACGATGGCGACGCAGTTCCACGCGGCGGGGAAGCCGACGAAGTAGTTGTCGTTCGACTTCTCGCCGTCGTTGGCGTAGCAGAACACGGAGGAGACGATGATGAGGATCATCATCAGCAGCGGCACGGGGGCGGGCCCGAAGGGGAGCGCCATGCTCATGAACAGCGCGGGCAGGAACGTCCACGTGAGGTAGTCGACCAGGTTGTCCACGACCGCTCCGTCGAACCACGGGATCACCTCGCGGACGCCGACCTTGCGCGCCAGGGTCCCGTCGACGCCATCGACGATGAGGGCGATGACGAACCAGAGCCACATGAGGGCGATGTCGTCGTTGAGCAGTGCCTGGAGGGCCAGGGTCGCCCAGACGAGCCCGGAGATGGTCAGTGCGTGGACTGCCCACGCGGCGACGGTGCGTCCGAGGCCGGGGGCGGTCGTTGACGGGGGTTGTTGCGTTTGCTCGGACACGGGTGCTCCTAGTGCCATGCGGCTCGGGTGGACGGGGCGGCTGGGCCGTCATCAAAGTATGCCAAAGTTTTGCGCGGGCATGGGGGGCTTTTGGCTCAGATGGGATCGGCGGCGCCGTCGCAGTTGAAAAGGGGTAGAAAATGAGAGCTGGGTCTCCTATAGTTGACTGAGGTGGGCCTATGTGAAGTTATGGGGCCCTGAAACAGTGGGAATAACAATGTCTGAAACTCCGAATGAAGCGCTCCCCGGCGCCGAGCCCGGGCCGACCAGCAGGGTCGTGCGCACCTCCGCCCGCAAGGGCCTCGTGGACTCGGTGCTCGGCACCCGCAACCTCATGACCATCGCGGCGCTGGTCGTGTGCAACTGCATCATCTTCATCCCCATCAACTACGTGTCCGTCATGACGGCGGGAACGCAGCGGGGCGTCTACCTGGGGGTCGGCCTCATCGGGCTGTGGGCGGTCGACTTCCTGCTGCCCGTGACCATCGTGCGCAGGCCCGGGGCCGCCATCGTCGCCGGACTGCTCTACGGCCTCATCGGGATGGTCGCGACACCGGTGGGCCCCGCCGCGATCGTCGGGTGCCTCCTGGGAGGCGCCTTCGTGGAGCTGCCGCTGCTGCTCACCTTCTACCGATTCTGGGACTGGCGGATGTTCATGGCGTGCGCCACCTGCTTCGGCCTGCTCAACAGCCTTCTCTACGTGGCCTCGATGGGCGCCCTCATCGGCTCCGACATGAACGCGCTGCTGGTCGCCATCGGCGTCGCCTCGGGCGTGGTCGGCGGCCTGCTCGTGCTGGGGGCCACGCGACTGCTCAACATGGCGGGCGTCGGGATCGACCGAGATGCCCGCTGACCCCCTCGTCGCCTGCGAGTCCCTGTCCGTCCACTACATCGGTGGGGACAGGTGGGTCCTCGACGACGTGTCCTTCGAACAACTGGCGGGCAGGGTGACGGCGGTCATCGGCCCGTCGGGATGCGGGAAGTCGACGCTGGTGCGCGCCTGCTGCGGGCTGGTGCCCCACTCCATCCCCTCCGAGTACTCGGGCAGCGTCGCGCTGCGCGGTCAGGAGGTGGCCGACGCGCCCGCCGACGTGCTCGCTGGGACGGTCGCCTACGTGGGGCAGAACCCGGACGCGGCAGTGGTGACCAGGAGCGTGCGCTCCGAAGTCGAGTTCCCCCTGCAGAACCTGTGCCTCGGGCGCGACGAGATCACCGAGCGCGCCGACGCCGCCCTCGCCGCAGTGGGCATGGCGGGACTGGGCGGCAAGGACCCGTGGACCCTGTCCGGGGGCCAGCGCCAGCGCCTCGCCATCGCGGTCGCGCTGGCGATGCGGACCCCCCTGCTGGTCCTGGACGAGCCGACGTCCACCATCGACGCCGAGGGGTCGCAACGGTTCTACGACCTCGTGGCCGACCTGGCGCGCCAGGGGACCGCGGTCATCGTCATCGACCACGACCTGGACCCGATCCTGCCCTGGGTGGACCAGGTCCTCGCACTGGACGCGCGGGGGAGGGGCATCGCTCTGGGCACTCCCCGCGAGGTGTTCGTCCGCCACCGGGCGGCGCTCGAGGCGGTGGGCGTGTGGATGCCCCGCGCACTGCGCGCGGACGCCGTTCCGGCTGCGGAGGGCGCCCGCGCCGGGGACCGGGCGGCGGCCCCGTGCGGCGGGGGGAGCCCGCGCCGCGGCACTCGTGGGGAGCCCCCGGCCAGTGCCGCCGGGGCCGCCCTCACCACCGCCGAAGCGGGCATCCGCGTTCCCACGATGGAGGACATGACCTCGCCGGGCGGCGTGGCCTACTGGCGCAAGACCGACGGCCAATGGGAGCGCACCGGCGCCCTCGACGCCCAGGACCCGGTTCTGGCGCTGAGCGGGATGCGGGTGCCCGGGCGCTGCCCCCGGGTCAGCGCGCGCGTGGGGGCCGGCGAGCTCGTCGGGGTCATCGGCGTCAACGGGGCGGGCAAGTCGTCGTTGCTGTCCGCCCTGGCCGGCCTTGGGGGCTTCGAGGCGGACGAGGCCCTCATCGGGGGCCGTCCGCTGCGGCGGGGCCGCCACATCGCCGGGTACGTCTTCCAGAACCCCGAGCACCAGTTCGTCTCGTCCACGGTCTCCAAGGAACTGGCCGTCGGGGGCGCCCCGCCCGCGCGCGTCGAGGAGCTGCTCGAGCAGTTCCACCTCGCCGGGCACCGTGGCGCCCACCCCCTCACCCTCTCGGGCGGGCAGGCGAGGCGCCTCTCGGTGGCGACCATGGCCGGGGCGCCCCACGCCCTGGTCGTCCTGGACGAGCCGACGTACGGGCAGGACTGGGCGAACACCCAGGAGCTCATGTCCTTCATCGACGCCCTGCGCGGGCGGGGCCGCTGCGTGCTCATGGCCACCCACGACCTCGAACTGGCGCGCCGCCACTGCACCGCCATCATCGCCCTGCCGGACCCGGAGCAGGGAGCCGACGAGGTCCCCTCCGTCCCGGATCGGGGAGCCGACGAGGTCCCCTCCGTCCCGGATCGGGGAGTCGGCGGGGGGCCCTCGGACCCGGATCGGGGAGTCGGCGCGGGCCCCTCGGGCCAGGTTGTCCCGGAGGCCCCCGCCCTGGGCGCCGCAGCGCCCCACCAGCGCGGCAGGCGCCAGGGCGGCGCTTTCGCCCCGTTGAACCCCCTGACCATGGGGCTGGCCGCGCTGCCCCTCATGGTGGCCGTGGCACTCGGCGGCACCACCCGGGTGAACCTCGTCGTCATGGCGGCGGCCACACTGGGCGTCATCGCCTCGCGCCCGCCCGCCCGGCGCCTCGTGGCAACGGCCCTGGCGCCGTGGCTCACCGCGGCGCTGCTCCTGTTCACGCTGCGCTACTTCGCCACCGCGCCCTACAGGAGCGTCGAACTGTACTACGTCGCGTCCCCGGCCTCGGGCGCCACCACGGTCGGCGCGGTACTGGCGCTGGTGCTCCTGGGAGGGGCGGCGGCCCCGGCGGAGGCGCAGATACGCGCGCTGACGACGACCCTGCGCCTGCCCTACCGGCTCGCCGCGGCGGGCACGGCGGCCGTGTCCTTCCTCAGGCGCTTCAGCCGGGACTTCGCGCTCCTGCGCACGGCGCGGGCGCTGCGGGGAGTCGGCTCGGGGTGGGGGCCGCTGGCGCCCGCCGTCAGGTGGACGGCGTCCGTGGTGCCGCTGATGGTCATATCGGTGTCGCACGCCGAACGGGTCGCCCTGTCGATGGACGCCCGCGCCTTCGGGGCGCACGCCCGGCGCACGGAAATGGTCGACGAGCGCTGGCGGGCGCGCGACTGGGCGGTCGTCGCCCTGGCGTGCCTGGCCGCCGCCGTGGTTCTCTACTGGAGGTACCGATGAGTGCATCGGAGAACAAGAACGCGGGCCTGAAGGAGCTGATCCGCCCCGCGGTCCCCGCGATGCTCGGGGCGGCGGCGCTGACCGCGCTCGCGGCCGTCCTGGGGATCGTCCCCTACGCGGCGATGGCGCGCCTGGCGGAGCTGTGGCTCGGCGAGGAGGGCGCCACGCCCGGGGAGCTGTGGCTCCTGGCGGGCGTGGCCGTGGCCGCGCTCTTCGCCGGGCAGACGTGCTACTCGCTGGGCCTGGGGGTCACGCACATCGCCGAGGCGCGGCTGCGCCACCGGTTGCGCGAGCGCGTCGTGACGACCATCGGGAACATGCCCCTGGGGGAGGTGTCGGCGCTCTCCGCGGGCGCGATCCGCAAGATGGTCGCCGACGACACCGCCGCCATCCACACGATGATCGCCCACCTGCCGGGCGACACCACGCACTCCCTCGTCGGCGCGGCGGCTGGATTCGCGTACCTGCTCTGCGTCGACTGGCGCCTGGCGCTCGCCCTGGCGGGGGTGTGGGTGGTGCTGATCGGCGCGATCGCCCTCGTCTCGATGCGCGGCTACGGGTCGATCGTCTCGGAGTTCTCCGAGCAGCAGACCGCTTTGGCGGCCGCCACCGTGGAGATGGTCGAGGGCATCGCGGAGATCAAGAACTTCCAGGCCGCCGACGCCACCCGGACGCGCTTCACCGCCGCCAGGGAGGCGTTCTCCGCCCTGTCCTACACGTGGACGAAGCGCTCGGGGGCGGCGGTGGCGCTCGTTAGCGCGATCATCCGGCCGTCCTCCGTGTTCGCCACCGTCGCCCCTCTGGCGGCGCTCTTCGTCTGGCAGGGCTGGACGACCCCGGCCCGGGCGCTGCCCTTCTTCTTCGTGGCGCTCGCCCTGCCCTCCGGCCTGCTCACGCTGACGCAGATGACCCAGCACGCCTACGAGGCCCGCCAAGGGGCGCGCGCCACGGCACAGCTGCTGGCGAGCCCCCTCATGCCCGAGGGCGCCTACGAGGGCGCGGCGCCCCAACCCGGCGCGGTCTCCTTCGACGGCGTCTCCTTCGGGTACTCGCAGGACGCGCCGGTCCTGAGGGACGTGTCCTTCTCGGTGGAGCCAGGCACGGTCACCGCGATCGTGGGGCCCTCCGGCGGCGGGAAGACCACCATCGCCCGCCTGGTCGGGCGCTTCTGGGACGCGGACTCGGGGACGGTGCGCGTCGGCGGCATCGACGTGCGCGAGGCCACCCACGCGTGGCTGCTGTCCCAGTTGGCGATCGTTTTCCAGGACGTCGCGCTGTGCCACGACACGGTCGGCGCGAACATCGCGCTGGGCCGCCCCGGCGCGACCCGGGAGCAGATCGAGGCCGCCGCGAGGGCAGCCTGCGTCCACGACCGCATCATGGCGCTGCCCGAGGGCTACGACACGGTCATCGGGGAGGAAGGGGGATTCCTGTCGGGAGGGGAGCGCCAGCGCATCACCCTGGCGCGCGCCTACTTGATGGACGCGCCGATCCTGGTGCTCGACGAGGCGACCGCATCAGCCGACCCCCGCTCCGAGCGCGACATCCACCGGGCGCTCAGCTCTCTGTCCGAGGGGCGCAGCGTCCTCGTCATCGCCCACCGCCTCTCCACCATCCGCGACGCCGACCAGATCCTGGTCGTGGACCGGGGCCGGATCGTCGAGCGCGGCACCCACGACCGCCTCATCGCCCTGGACGGCGCCTACGCGCGGCTGTGGCGGACGCAGAACCCCGGCCAGGGCGGCCCGGGTGGCCCGGGCGGGCCGGGCGACCCGGGAGACCCGGACGCCTCGAACAGCCCGGATGGTCCGGACGGGCCAGGCGGCCCCGGCAGTGGCGGGCGCCCGGGCACGAGCCGAAAGGAGAAATGACCATGTGGGGCAAAATCATCCGCGTCGTCAACGCGCGCCAGATGCGCATGATCCGCAACTGGTTCATCGCGTCCGCCGTCCTCCAGGGCATCACCCTGTCGCTCCTGATCCCCTTCCTGCGGGCCTTCCTCGGCGCCGCGCCGGACCTGGGGATGTGGACGGCCCTGGTGGTGGGGGCCGGCCTGTGCGCCCTGGTGGTCGACACCGTCGCCATGTTCGTCTCGTTCCGGGTGAGCGTCTACGACGTGTGCGACTCCATGATCGACCGCATCGCCTCCCGTGTGCTCGCCCTGCCGCTGGGGTGGTTCGACGCGAAACGCGAGGCGCAGGTCGCCTCGGCGACCTCCCGCGAGGTGAACACCATCTCGCACGTCGTCTCCATCGTGCTCCCGCGCCTGACGAACGCCTTCGTGGTCCCCGCCGTCATGATGGCGGCCACGGCGCTGTACGACTGGCGGCTCGCGGCCATCATGGCCGCAGCGGTCCCGCCCCTGTGGTGGGTGCTGCGCCTCACCGGCTCCGCGACCGAGCGGGCCAACACCGCCGAGTCCGGGGCCGCCGCCGCGGCGGCCGGGCGGCTCATCGAGTTCTCCCGCCTGCAGACGGTGCTCCGCGCGACCGGCGCGACCAAGCGCGGGTGGACGGTCCTCGACGACGCCCTGGAAGCCGAGTCCAGTGCCGTGCTGTCCTCCCTGGTGGTCAGGTCGCGCCCCGCCCAAGGGTTCTCCCTGATCATCACGCTCACCTACGCGGCCCTGGTGGCTGCGGGCATGGCCCTCGTCATGGGCGGGGAGCTCGACCCGGTCGTCTACCTGGCCCTCATGGCCGTGTGCGCCCGCATCAGCGGGCCCATCGGCGAGGCGGCGCTCATCGCCACCGAGGCCAACAACGCGGGCGTCGCCTTCGACCGTGTGCTCGACATCCTCGAGTCGAGCCCGCTGCCCGAGCCCGACCCGTCCCAGGCGCGCACGCCCTCGGGGGCCTCCGTCGCCTTCGAGCACGTCTCCTTCTCCTACGAGCAGGGCAGCCCCGTGCTGCGGGACGTGTCCTTCGAGGCGGAGCCAGGGGCCGTGACCGCCATCGTCGGCCCCTCGGGCGCGGGCAAGTCGACGGTGCTGCGCCTGGCGGCGCGGTTCTGGGACGCGGGGGCCGGAGCCGTGCGAGTGGGCGGCGTGGACGTGCGCGACATGACGAGCGCGGAGCTCATGGCAATGACGTCGATGGTCTTCCAGGACGTCTACCTCTTCGACACGACGATCCGCGAGAACCTGCGGATCGCGCGCCCGGACGCCACCGACGGCGAGCTGGCCCGGGCCGCCCGGCGCGCGCGCCTCGACACGGTGATCGAGGCCCTGCCCGACGGGTGGGACACCCGAGTGGGGCCGGGCGGGCTGGCGCTGTCCGGGGGAGAGCGCCAGAGGGTCGCCATCGCCCGCGCCTTCATCAAGGACGCGCCGATCCTGCTGCTCGACGAGATCACCTCCGCCCTGGACGGTGAGAACGAGTCGGCGATCACCCACGTGGTCTCGGAGCTGTCGCGCGGGCGGACCGTCCTGGTCGTCGCACACCGCGTCTCCACCGTCATGCGCGCCGACCGTGTCATCGTCCTGTCCCCGGACGGGGCGGGCGGCGGGGCGCGCGTTGAGCAGACGGGCACCCCCGACGAGCTGGCGCGGGGCAGCGGACTGTTCCGGGAGTTCATCGACGCGAGCCAGGAGGCGTCGCGCTGGCACTTGCGAGGGGGCGGGCAGGCGCGCCGCTGAGGCGGCCGCGCGCGGAGGAGTCCTGCGGCGCGGCCCGCCTCACGGGCTGGTGGGCGCCGGCTCGTCGTCGGGGTCGGGGCACCGCCTCACCGCGCTGTCGCGCATTGTCCGGTAGACCTCCAGGAAGATCGCGGAGAAGAAGATCGCGGCGACCACCAGCCACACGCTCAGGGGGGCGTGGCGCCCGTACATGAGGAAGTACACGTAGGGCGCGAAGAACGTGACCGCCGTGGTGATCGCGCCGATCACGCGGTGCCACAGCCTCTGGCCGGAGACCATCTCGATGATGCCCCACGTGTAGGGGATCGCGGTGATGATGTCGATGGCCCACAGGACCCGCCAGTTCCCCTTGAAATGCGGGACGTACATGACGGGCACGGCGCGGATGAGCGAGTAGGCGAGGACGACCACGTAGGCGATGAACTTCGGGTTGCGGCACAGTCTGAGGAAGAAGGAGCGCTCGATGATGGGGGCTCCCACCTGCCGCGCCGCCCACGTCGCCGTGGAGGAGGTTGTGAGGGTGTCCAGGCCGGCCATGGACTTGCGGATGAAGGCCCGTTGCCGGTCGGAGCCCTGGGACCACGCTTTGAGGAGTTCCAGGGGCGCCAGGGCGACCGGGGTGAGGCCCTCGTCGGGGGCCCCCGCGACGTGGACGATGCCCTCGCCCAATTCGGAGCGCAGCCGGTCGAGGTGCCCGGTGGGGATCCCCGCCATCCACAGGCGGCATCGGCGCTGGATGGCGTCGTGGAGTTCGTGGGAGAGGGCGCGCTCGATCGCCGATCCGGGGGCGATCCCCTGGGAGGCGATGTCGTAGAGGACACCGGGGTCCTCGGCGACGCGCGGGGAGAGGTCGCCGGGCCTGTCCACGCCGGACAGCTCGACGACCAGCGCCGCGTCCCACTCGAAGCGCCGGGCGATGTCGAGGTCCAGGATCGAGCGGAGCGTGATGAGGTTCGAATTGACGCGCACGTGGAGCCTCTCGTCGGCGGATGGAGCGAGTCCATTGTGCCCCAGGCCGGGGCGCCGCGGCATCAGCGCCCTCCCTGACCGGTCCCCGGGCCTACACTGGCGCCATGGCGAGAAGACGCATCGACCAGCGGGACGGCATGGCGGCGCTCGGGGAGTGGGCGGCCCAGGGGGAGGCGGCGCCCCGGCGCCAAGTGGCCACTGCGGTGCGTTTCACGTTGGAGGAGGTGGGCGCGCTGCACCCGGGGCGCGCGGTCGAGGTGCGGGTCCCGCCCGCAGGGGCCGTCCAGATCCTGGCGGGGACCACCCACCGCCGGGGCACCCCGCCCGCCGTGATCGAGACGGACGCGCACACGTGGCTGGCCCTGGCGACCGGGCGCCTGCGGTGGGACGAGGCCGTGGGGAGCGGTCGCGTCCAGGCGTCGGGGGAGCGCGCGGATCTGTCCGCGTACCTGCCCGTCATCGACCTCCCCGCGGTCCGCGCGGCGACCAGGTAGGCCCTCCCGCCCCCGGCCAGTGCGCGGGGATCAGCGCTCGGACTGCGGTCGCGGCGCGAGGGCCATCGCCCCGGCCCGTGCGCGGGGATCAGGCGGTGACGCGCGACCCTTTCAGCCGCGGGGCGATCCACTTGCGCGCGCCCTTGTAGGCGTAGCGCTGGGCGACGGCGGCGACCGCGGCGGATGCCGCGGCGAAGGCCACCAGGGTCGCCAGTGCGGTCCCCTCGTCGTCCTCGGCGGGGACGGGAAGGCCGGTGGCGGCTTTCCACCCGTACTCGAAAGCGGTGCTCGCCACGAACGCGGCTCCTGCCAGCACCGCCGCGTTCGTGAGCTTCCAACCCAAGCCTTCCATGACTGCTCCTCATCGGTAGGGGACCGTGCTCCAATGATGCCCCACAGGGGCGCCCCCGCGCGCCCGAACGACGTGGATTCGACGCGGGGGCCCCTGCGCGGCCTATGCTGAGGTCACATGCACGGCACTCATCCGAGGGGGAACATGACCAACGCGCGCGCCACCCGGGTCGTCCTGCTGGCGGTGTCAGCCCTCGCACTGGCGGCTTGCACCCCGGCCGTCTCCGCGAACGCACCCGCCGACCCCTTCGTGGACCCCATTGTGCCGCAGGGGGGATCCGCCCAGTCGGCGGATCAGGGGACCGGGTCGGCCTCCGCGCCCCGCAAGGGGTCCGGCGCCGTCGGCGTGGCACTGGTGGGCGGCGCGCAGCTGCCCGAGCAGGTGGTCTCGGCCTTCACCAAGGACACGGGCTTCACCGTGGGCACCGCTGCCTACGACGCGGTCGGCGACGTGCCCGCCCAGGGCACCGATGTCGTGCTGGGGCTGGACGGCGCGGACGCGCTCGCGGCCGCGGGCGCCTCGTTGGCCGGGCACGTGGCGGTCCCGCAGGTGCGGACCGCGGCCGGGACCGAGGTGGCGGGCGCCGAGGGCGCTGTGGCCTACGGGCGCGACGACGTGTGCGTCGTGGCGGACCGGGCGTGGATGAGCGCGAACATGCTGGCTGTGCCGTCGTCGATCCAGGAGCTCGCCAGCGCCTCCTACGCGGGGCTCCTGGCCGTCCCCGACCCCGCTTCGACCAGCGTTGGCCGCGCCTTCGTGCAGGCCGCCTCCTCGCAGGTCGGCCAGGGGCTCGGGGCGTTCGCCACGTCCCTGTCGCCGCGGGTGGGGGCCAGCACGGGGGAGACCCTTGCGCAGTGGAGCGCCGCCGACCGCGTCACCGCCTCCTACTGGTCGTCCCTGGCCGGGGCCCCCGCCTCGACCCCCTCGGCGGGCCTGTACCCGTTGGTCGTCGCGCCCGCTTCCCTGGCGTCGGCCGCCCTGACGAACACCGGCGCGGAGAGCTACGGGGCCCCGGTCGCCCCGACGTGCATCGCCCGGACCCTCTACGCGGCGGGGGTGCCCTCGGGGGGAGCCCTCTCCGACGGCGCCGCCTCCCTGATCGCGTGGCTGCAGGGCGGGACCGCCCAGCGCGCGCTCGCCGAGGCGGGGGCCGCCGCGCCGCTCGACTCGGGGGCCGGCGAGGGGACCCGCGCCTCGTGGGCGTCGCAGGGCTCGGGCCGCGAGACGGACGAGACCACTGCGGACCCGCAGTCGGTGGCCGCCGCCGTGTCGGCGTGGGGAGCCCGCTGAGGCCGCCCCCGAGCCGCTGCGCGCCCGTTTCGCGGCCTAGTCGTCGAGCATTCCCGGACTGACCTTGCACTCCTCGCCGATGGCCATGGGGGCGATGGCGCCCGCCTCGCGCAGTTCGAGCAGGCGCGGCACAGTCTTCTCGACGACGCGCCAGGGGTCGATGGTGTTGAGGTAGATGCGAGTGCCGCCCTCGAACCCGGCCAGGGTCGAGATCCGCCACTTGAGCAGGATGCGCCAGCGCATGGGGGTCGCCACGGCGGGGGGCCGGTGGTACCACTCCTCGTTGCAGGGCACGGAGGCGCCGGTGGCGGCGTGGGCGGCGTGGAGGAGGTCGGAGATGGCGCGCATCTGCTCCTGCCCGACCTCCCAGGGGTTGCGGGGGGCGTGCAGGGGCCACACGGCGATCCCCGGGAAGCGGTGCCCGAACCCGGCGAAGGCGACGGCGTGCTCGTTCTGGGCGATCACGAGTTTGCGGGTGGCGCCGACCTTGAAGATGATGTCGTAGATGTCGGGCTGGGAGCGCAGGCGGTCCAGCTCGGCCTCGGTCTGGACGGCCAGGTCGTCGATGGCGACCAGCTGCTTGTGGAGGTGGTCGAACGAGGCGCCGGCCGGTTTGAGCCAGTTCTGGAAGGCGGCGACGTAGCGCACCGCCGGGTCCAGGTGGTACAGGTCCTCCATGGTGCGGGCTGTGTACGCGGTGTACTGGTAGTGCTCCTCGGGGGTGAGGGAGCCCGATCCGGCGACCTGGGAGGTGTCGGTCGCGCCGTCGACGAAGTGGCGCCGTGCCACGATGAGGTCGTGCCCGCCGGAGAAGAACCCGTTCGCCGCCTGGAGCTTCTTGGTCTCGCTGATGGCGTCGAACTCCTCCGGCGTGGTGCCCGAGGCCAGCATCCGGGCGCGGACGACGGACATGATGTGGTCGTAGCCGGCGCTGGAGGCCAGGTACTCCGCCATGCGCCTGCGCGCCGCCTCGGAGGGCATGTGCCCGTGGTTGAGGTGCCAGTAGTTGTAGGAGACGATCTCGAAGAGGTTCGGGATGCGCCGGAACTCGGCCGTCGTCTCGGACAGGGCGTCCGCGCTCAGGCCCGTCAGCTCGCGCCACGAGCCGTCCGCGTCGCGCACCAGGCGGGACTTCTCGGGCGGTGTGTCCAGGTAGCGCCCGGAGCAGAAGGCGCAGTGGTGCCCGTCCGCCCCGTGGTCGATGGGGGTGCGGACCGCCGGCGGCAGGGACAGGGGCCTGTGCCCCCGCCCGGGGACCGTCCACACCTCCGTCCCGGTCAGCAGGTTCTGCTGTTTGACCGTGCCGTCCGCCAAGCGGACGATCGCCCGGTCTGCCCTGGAAAGATGACGGGCCATGTCACATCCTGTCCATTGTGGCGGGGTGGGAGCCGGTGCGGCCCTTCTCGCCCTCGTTGAGGGCGTTGATCGCGTCCATGTCCGCGGGCGCCAGTTCGAATCCGAAGACGTCGAAGTTGGCGGCCATGCGGTCGGGGCGCACCGATTTGGGGAAGACGACGTGGCCGCGCTGGATGGCCCACCGGAGGGCGACTTGGGCGGCCTCCGCGCCGTAGCGCGCGCCGATCGAGGCCAGCAGGGGGTCGCGGGCAGCGCGCCCGCGCGCCAGGGGGGACCACGCCTCGAAGACCATCCGGTGGCGCTGGGCGAAGCGGAGGATCGTGGAGTTGGGCATGTAGGGGTGGGACTCGACTTGGATGGCGTGGGGCTTGACGGCAGCGCGGTCCATGACGGCGCGCATGTGCGCGGTCTCGTAGTTGGACAGGCCAATGGCCAGGCACTCGCCCGCGCGGTAGGCGTCCTCCAGGGCCGGCCAGGGAAGGGCGACGTCGCCGTCGTAGAGGGTGGGCAGGGGCCAGTGGACGAGGAAGAGGTCGAGGCTGGCCAGGCGGAGGTCCTCGAGGGAGCGGGCGATGGAGGCGGCCGCGGCCTCGGGCCGGTGGTTCCCGTTGTCGAGCTTGGATGTGACGAATAGCTCTTCGCGGGGAATGCCGGACGCTTCGATGGCCCGGCCCACCTCCGCCTCGTTCCCGTACATCTGCGCGGTGTCGATGTGCCGGTAACCCGTGTCGAGGGCTGCGCGGACGGCGTCGTAGGCGTCCTCGGGCGCGATCTTGTAGGTGCCGAAGCCCAGGACGGGGATAGGGGCGCCCGTCGCGAGGGTGAGGTGGGGGATGGGAGGCGAGGCCGGGGCGGCCTGCCCGGGAATAGGAACGTTCATCGGTGAATCCTCCTGGTCGCCTCCAGTGTACTCGCGGGCGAGCGCCCCGGCTGTCGCCGATGGGCCGGGCGGCGGACGTGCGGACGCCCACGGAGCGTGGCAGGTCTCGGGATCTGAGACG
>ERZ773063.483-NODE-483-length-26349-cov-6.757321_pt1 | contig 26349 bp, 34 predicted proteins | sample MGYA00580625_ERZ773063 | MGnify/ENA primary metagenome ERZ773063 (study PRJEB29015, sample SAMEA2738022) | human oral metagenome | biome: human oral; feature: human-associated habitat; material: dental | place: China | collected 2042 ... | reverse complement strand
TTTCTCAACCAACTATTTAAGACGCAATCTCGATGTATTTATTATATAACTTTTCGACAGACCAAAAGGAGAAATCGGCACGTATCGCAAGTTTTCTTTTTTAACAATACATGCCAACTTCGACCGATTCCTCCACACGCCTAAAGACGGGGGCTTTCTCGGCGTTTGTGGTGATGTTTTCGGTAGGGTAGCGCATAATCGGCATTATTCTTCCTCCTTGTAGAAGACAATGTTTTCGACAGGATGTCGTTTGATGTGTTTATTATATAGCTTTATAGATGAAGATGTGCGGGTTTTATGTTTTTTGGAATAAGAAAAATAGACCAAGAGGATTAGTTACAACATTTCCTTTGGTCTATTTTTATCAGGCAGCCTTCTCAGCGAACGCCGCATCCTGCGCCATCACCATAAGTCGCTCTATGGTAATGACACGCTTCAAAAACTCTTCCGCACCAATCTCATCGCCATCATAATTCACCCCGAATAAGAAATACTTGCTAAGAACGGAGCCAACCGCCTTATAAGCCAAAAACTTCCCTCTCGCGAGAGAGTGAAATCCAAGAACTCGCCAGACATAAATAACTATCTCTGCACGAATACGGGCGAGCTTCTTCTCATAGATAGCCACAACCGAATTATCGGTGATATGGTTAATCAACTCTCTCTGGTTTATCCAGTAGGAGGAAAGAGCCGACTGAAGATCCTCATAGTTACCAATCATAGAAAACCACCCTTTCCTTAGAAACAAACAACTCAATTTATGTATTTATTATATAACATTTTCGATAACTAGAAAGAGAAAACGAGTGTTGCAACAGTTTTTCTTTTTGCTCCCAAACTTATTCAAAACGCTTAAACTTTTCCGTAGTTGTTGACGATCTTCTCCACCTTATTTTGAATCTGCACCATCATCTTGAGCAATCCACAGTAGATGTAGTCATGCGCCTTCACCAAGTCTGTATCATCAACATCCGCCTCAACCTCTACCATCACGCTCCCGTTCGAGTAGATGGCAAAAACATCCCTTACGTTCTCTAACACATAAACAGGAAGAGGAATGTTCGTGTACTTGCGGACACCATAAAGAACCGAACGAGCACATTCCTCCTCAAACTCCGTGTTGATATGAATTGCGAGGCTGATGTTATCCATCGAATTCCAAAGACCATCCAAACTCTGCCACTTAAGGCTGTTCTTCCACCCGAGGTGAACCTCTATCTCGTCTTCGGTGAGAGAAGGGAAAACTCCCGCAAGAACCTTCTCGATGTACTTGTGCCCCTCACAAAGCGCCGCCTCAAGCTGCGTGCAATCACGGAATTCACCATAATTTTCCATTTTGTACAAACCTTTCTTTTAAAACCGACTAAACTCCATTGATATATTTATTATATAACTTTTGCATACGAAGATAAGAAAAAACGAGCAGACTCAGCGCTTTCTTTACGCTGTTTTTGCTCGTTTTCCTTTGGCTTACAACGCCGATTTTGTAACTCCCAAGTCCATTATGGCAAGGGAGATAGCACCTCGCGCTTCCGAATTGTCGCGAGAGCCGATTATTTCAACCCGCCCGCACCTTTCGGCACGATCTAGCACGCGGGGGATTTACTTAGTCATGCACCCCACGACTAAAGCTAGGGGCTTGTCCCAGCCGACACGCTTCCGAGCGACGCGAGGTTCAGACGGTTGAGAGGGAAAGACCCTCCCGACCTCCCTTCGGTAGGCAGAACATAAGGGGCATGACAGCGCCCTACTCAACATAGGACATGCCTACGTTGCCATATTTTTCAACGAGTGCCTTTGCGCCAACGCGCCTACAACGGTTCTCTCGTTGCTTGAATTATACCATTTTTCAAGGAGGTTTTCAACCGCTTTTGAGAAAATATCCTTGAAAAGTTAGGTCCGAACCGATTCCTCCCCACGCCTGAAAGCGGTGGCTTCCTCGGCGAATTTAGTGTGGCGGTACGAAACAGAAGGTAGAAGCGGTTGTAGCAATTCGCCAGTTGCCGTTCTATTCCTTCTGACCGTTCGGGACGCTCCAAGCCACTCTGGTATGCCGTGCGTTGCTCATTGACTGCGCGTTGCGACCAATCTGACTCGTTTGAGACCGCCGCCTACTCTCACTTCGAATAGGTGTCCCTCTTGATGTTTCTATTATAGCATAGGTGCTTTTGTATACAGGGCTTTTCCGGGAGATGGATAGATTTTTTGTGTTGTGGTTTTAAAGGAAATGTTCGGGCGGAAAGGCGAGTTTGCAGCGAAACAGCTTACGTGTGGATGTGAGAGAGAAGTAGCGGAAGGAATCGTGGAGACAATTTTTGCACACAAAAAGAGCCCCTACCGAACGGGGCTCAATTTGCGAGTTGGTTTAGAAAGGAGGCTTTTCCCCGCACACAGTAAAAGCGGGAATTCATGGAAACCGAGGCTATGCCCCGCCGAGCCGACATGCCGACGGGAGCCGCCCCTAGCTGACAGCCGCATTCTTCGCAGCCATTTGAGCACCATCGTCCGTGCCCTCAGCTATGATTGTATTATAGCGCAAGTGAAGGGAGTGTGAGGAGAAAAATAGAAAACGGTAGAAAAGTTTTTATTGGTTTTACAAAAAAAAGAAAAAGCCAACCATGCCATAAGAAAGCTGGCCTCTCAGAATGGAGATTTCACGTCATTTTTAATGATGCAACAGTTTCCTCAGAATAGCAATCACTCAATTAACTTATCCGGCACTCCGAATACTACCGACGCCACCCACTTACGACGATCGCACCATCCTCCACATCCACAATATACCCATGCACCAAGAGCGTCTTTCGAATAGTCGGTATGTTTTTTGATGCCACACCAACCCGAACTGAATCTTTGGGTGTACTTAGAATCAGACCAGCTATCTGGTTGAGGATTTTCTGCCGTTTGTCTTGCGTCTGCACCTGCTTGATATGCGGGAAGTATGGCTTCTGTGGAGTGTTGTTTTTGTTTGCTTTTCCAGAATCGGTCATGGCATATTTTCCTTTCTATTTCTCAATCATAAACAATCTCACCGTCTTCGCAACACTTAACATTGTGCTCAACAAGATATGTGTGGATGGAAGCGCGATAGTATGAATCGAGCACAAAATCCTCAGCGACTTCCTGTGCGATGACATCAATCTTTCTAGCATATCCCGTCAGGACGTTCTGTATCTCTGCGATTGTTTCGTCCTCCAACCCAGCACACACTTCAACCTCAGCAACACACACACCACCGATTGCGCGGATTGTGACGGATCGAACGAGTTTAAGTTCGAGCTCTTTACGAATACCACAAAAGTGAAATTGTGAAAGAAAGTCCACTATCGCATCCTCTTGGGCTATTGAGATTGCGAGGGAAGAAATGACATGTGGGATGTTGTATCGATCAAACTCCTCAAAAAGCACACTAGATCGCACGAAAGACTCATTGATGGAACAACGAGAAACAATCGTGCTTGCGACACATTCAGCCGCCCTTTTGAGTTGTTCTTGTAAATAATCCAGACTCTCACGCAAATTGTACTGTGCTGTGATTTGCGCATCCTCCGATAGTTGCGTGTAGGGTATGATAACATCATCATCGGGCATCCAGTCTTCGTCGTCTGTGTATTTATCTGTCATAAGAATCATCCTTTCTTATAGAGGAAAGATCGTTTATTTTATTATATAACATTTTCGTAGTAATAATTTATTTTTTTTTTGATAAACCAAAGGAAAAGTGGCACTCACATCAAAAGTGCCACCCAATTCCCTACCACGCAAGGTGCCCATCAACAGTAAACGAATCCCCGATCTCACGCAAGTATTCTGTAATCCCATTATCGGAGTAGTACCACTTTGCACGGTGGGGCACGATTTCTTCATCTGCCTTATCACCCATCTCGCTGATGTAATCGTAAAGAACTTTTTCCATCGTAACGACTTGCTCCACCGAAACCCGACTATCATTAGCCTCAATCTTGGCGACGGCAAGTCCATTAGAGTACGCCATTCATACCGACTTGATGTCTCTCTCATCAAAGTCAAAAGCAACCCTAGGCGCGAGGATGTTGCGCGTGATGTCCTGTAAATAATCCTCATCACAGGTGTCAACAGACAGTGCCGCAAACATACGAGGCGTCTCATAATTATCGCCAACCCACTCAGCCGTCGCTGAGATGCGAACACGAAGCGTTGCCCACAGTCCAGTATAGTCGTCTGTCAATCTATCCTCAACGTCATAAGCAATACGATCCAGCACGGTGGAGAGGTACATTGTGTTGACACGCATTTCGTCGATAGCGGTTTTTTGAGCGCAAATGTCAAGTTTGTTAAAACAGAGATTCTTTTCCATGTTTTTCATCCTTTCTGCAAGAGGAATGTTATTGGATGTGTTCGACGTATTTATTATATAATATTTTGGATAGGCCAAAAGGAAAAACGGCACAAACCGCGAGTTTTCTCCTCGAAGACGTGTGCCGTTTTTTGTATTGTGTGGTGTGAGTGGACGGGACGTAGGGATAGGCGGTTTGTTTTTGTCCTCCCTCAGTCTTTGTTCCAAACCTCGTCATATAGTATCTCGATGTTTGCATAGTCCATATATCTATCGAGGGCGCAAATGCCGTCTCTCCGCACAACCTCACGAGCGTATTCATCGCTAACAAACAGACCGACCTCATCTCTGTGATCGAGAATCTGACAAAAAGCATCGTCAAAAACATCACCAGAATCGTCTGCGCGTACGTCCGAGAAAGCGTATGCGATTCGCTCCTCGCCGTGGATTTTGTGTTCTGATGGGTAGATTTTTACAAGATAAATCATTTTTCTCAACCTTTCCTTTTCTGCGTTAATCAACTTACTTGATGTGTTTATTATATAACACTTTCGCCCCTAAAAAGAGAAAATCGGCACATATCGTAAGTTTTCTCCTTTAACAATACGTGCCAACCTTGACTATTTCCTTTGGTCAACGTTCCATAATCTTTATTGATGTTGTCAGAATTTCTTCAAGAAACGCAAATTCGTTGTATGCGTCCACAAATGTTCCTACGACGCCAATATCAACCTCATCTTCAGCCCTTGACCAAACAAAATTGAAAACATCACGTCCGTTTGGAAGATCTTGAAGACTCGACACATTGAAAACAGCGTCCTGAACCTCTTTGTTTAACGCATCCGCAGATTCCTGAAAGCGAGCTTCGGCAACATTAAACTCATGTCCACTTAATTCGTAGTAATCACGACTTTCGTTAAGGACAACCATTCGTTGCTCACAAGCCTCAAGAAACTCTACGTCAACACTTCCACGCATCTGAAACCAACCTTTCTTAACGACTTAAAAGATAACTTCCGATGGATTTATTATATAACTTTTTAATAGTGCTGGAAGAAGTTTTTGTTTGTAATACACAAAAAAGAGAAGATAGAAAATCCACCTTCTCTTTTTTTAGACGAGATTAACTCAAATGGAATCCGTTCTTCTCATCATCCTTATAGAGCGAAAGAAGAATCGCCGCATCACGCGACTGGCGCTTAATAAGGCTCTTAATGTACGACGCGTCTTTGTACTCGTAGTCAAAGAACTCATCGAAACACGCCCAACACGCACCCCTAAGACCAACAGACTCAATCCAAGCGTTGATTCCAAGCTCAACCATCTCGGGGATAGAATCCATTCCCTCATCCAGACGGTCGGCTTCAATCGCCTCAGCCGCCATCCCGCGCACCACATCCAAAATGGAGTAGCCGTGGGACATCAACCAGTCGAGCTGATAGAGCTCATAGATTCGCTGACGAACCTGTTCGATTGTTTTGTAATGCTCTTTACTGTTCATTTTTATTTTTCTCCTAATCAAATATCATAGAATGCAAACTCACGCCGCACATACGGAGCGGCTTCGTAGGGGAGCATATTGTCAAGCTCGCCGATTCCTCCATAGTCTACACGATTCTCGAAAGTTTCCTGATCTTCTATGTCATCCAATCCAAGAACTGTAATTTTGTAGGGGCGCAGACCATCGTCGTATTCGTTCTCTTTGTCGCCGTTCAGGAAGCGCATCAGAATGCCAGCCCACGCATCTTCGGATTCAGGACGCCAATAACATTCGTCGCGAAATAGAGTAACAGCCTTAACCCCTCGAACATCCGATGGCGACTCAGAATCGAAATTGAACTCCCCCTGCGTGTATTCGTCCTTGATGGTTTTCACGAATTCGCGAAGCTCATCCAAGTCTTTCTGTAACATAGTGATAGCGACATTACAACGATAACCCATTTTACAGCCAACCTTTCTTTTTAACAAATTTTTATTGGTCAACCCTGACCGTATTTTTATTATATAACTTTTTATTGTAACGGCAGGGAATTTTCGGGATAGACCAAAGAAAAAATAAACGGCATATCTGATAGTTTTTATACTATCAGACACGCCGTTGTTTTCCTATTGGAGAATCTTAAGCCAGACAAGCCTCGTTAATAAATCTTGAGAGAATATTCCATCGAGTAAAGCTATCACGAGGATAACCATTATCGACAGCATCTTTCGCCTCGCGCTCATATTTATCTACGAGTTCTCGTGGCACACTCTTCCCAAAAGGACGAACGCCACAAACGATAGCCACACCATCCATAGAATAAACGTGAGCATTTACACCATAGACTCCTTCTGTGTGAGCCCACTCATCCAAACAGGAAAGCAAATTTGCTCCCTGCCCAGAAAGCAACCGAAGGGTTGCTCCATGTGTAGACATAACCGCTTTCTTTGTCATTTTAACCGACATTTGAAATCCTCCTGTTCTCAAAAACAACAAAACTCTTTTTCTATTATAAGTATTTTCTCTTTCTCCATCAACACAAATCAACAACCATCCACACACTTTCTCAAAAAAAAAGAAAAGACCATTAAAAGCAATAACTTCCTTTGGTCTATCAACAATTTCAACTCAAAACAACACATTGTTGTCAGAAACGAAATCTTCTTTCTTCTTCCCACCATTCCCTTTCTTCTTCGTTCTCACAGCCCCCAACGCAGGAGAAAGGAACTCTACCATCTTATCCAGAATCTTATCGCCTTGCTCCACATCAACACCTTCAATCGCCTCTTTGGTCGCTCCCGATTTAATATCAATCAACGCGGCAATCTCAACATCAATCGTATCTTTTGCGAGTAAGTACCACACATTAACCGCATTACGTTGTCCAATACGGTATACACGATCTTCTGCCTGTTGCATATCAGCGGGGGTCCAGCCAAGCTCCAAAAACGCCACATTAGACGCCGCCGTAAGCGTAATTCCAGTAGAAGCAGCCTTTAGACCAAGAACCGCAAGCTTTACGTTCTCATCGTTTTGGAACTTCTCAACCACTCGTTGACGCTCCTCAGCGGAGGTTTCACCAGTGATGGACACAGCATCAGGGAACGCTTCGCAAAGCGATTCAATGACCTCAAGATGTGTCGCAAAGACAACGAGTTTTTCTCCACTTTCGAGAAACGTCGAAACCCACTCTTTCGCATCATCGAGCTTCTGCTTCGCAACAAGATTCTTCAAAACCTCAATACGCACAAGCATCTCAGCCTTCATCGACTTTTTGATCTCACGTTCGTCCTTTTGGAGATTCTCACGAAGGTAATCTTCAAGCTGTTTCTTCGCCTTCTCGTATTCTTTCTTTTGTGGTTTTGTGAGCTCAAAGAATACCTGAGAACGTGTTTTGTCGGGAAGATCTTGAAGGACGGCTTTCTTGTCATGGCGGATGTAGCAAATTTCACGAAGCCTTGTGTTGAGTTCTTTGAGGTTCGCACTTCCAGAGATGTCCCATCCCCACGGCTTACGCTTTTTCGCGCAATAACGGTCGGTGAACCGATTCCACCCACCAAACTCATCGAATCGAGAGATAACACGAAGCTGTTCAATGAGTTCTGCTGGACGGGAGAGGAGGGGTGTGCCTGAGAGGAGGAGAACGTAGTCGATTTCTTTGGCAAACGCCTTAACAATTTTGGTGCGTTTAGCGGTTCCGTTTTTGACATAGTGCGATTCGTCCAAAATCATAAAGCGGAACTTGATTTCGACAAGGTTCTTCGAGAGCTTCGTAAAAAGATCGTATGTAAGGACGACAACATCTGCGTTCACCGCATCGTTGACACTCTTTGCGTCCTTAATCACAACCACACGCACATCGTTCGGAAGCCACCTTTCCGCCTCTACCGCCCAATTATACTTAACAACCGCAGGGCAGATAATAATGGCAGGATAGTGCTGTGTCGCGTGGAGTGTTGCAAGAGCCTGTACCGTTTTACCGAGTCCCATCTCGTCGGCGAAAAAGAGGTGCTTCTTTTCGAGCGCATACGCAACAGACTCTCTCTGGAAGGGCATAAGTGTGCCATTGAGTGTGTCAAGGCGTTCCATCATTTTATTGATAGACGCGTTAGAGATTTTTGCTCGTTTTTCGGGTTTATCGAGCGTACGGGATTTGTTTATGTATTTCGAGAGTCCGAACTGTTTGTATGCGGTAGGAAAGACTTTTTTAATATTTTCTAGGACGGTGAGGGAGAACTCGTACTGCCAGCACTTGAGGTCGGGATTCCAACGGCGTGTCGGGATGGACTTGCAAGCGTCCTTGTCAGCATACTCCCCGTAGATGCTGATTCCGAGTTTTGTAACTTCGATGTTTTTTATCATGTGGAGAACGGGTCCCCTTTCTATTTTAATTGATGTATTTATTATATAACTTTTTTCGTCGTTTCGTTAAAATTTCTTGATATGCCAAAGAAAAAGGTTGGCGAGGAGGCGTTCTGTTTCAAGAGTGATTGGATGGCGGTGAGGAAGATTTTCCTTTGGTCTATCAAAAAACAAAAAAGAAAATGCGCCAAGTTGTCCCAAGCGCACAATTTTGTCCAATACTCTGTCCTATTTATCCTAGGAAAGAACTATATATGTCCTACACACCCATCCCTACGTTTCGTTTCAGTTCGTCCACATTCGACAACAGTTTTCCAAACCGCTTTTCAGCACTCTCATCATCCTTCATAGCGAGATCGAGAGATAAGTCGCAAGCGTAGACTTTAACACCTTGCAGAAGTTCAAAATTCTCATCATACTTTTGTCCGAATGACAACGGTTTCGATCTCCACAAAAACTCATCTTCTTTGAGTTCCCCATAATGGATAGCAAGGGCGACAACTTTGCAAAAACGGTCAACAACCCGTGAGAGAAACACATTATATTGAGCTTCGAGAGTCTTTCGTTTTAGCCCCATCAGATCAAAGCGAGAAAAATGATTGATGCAATTCCCTCGAAGCTTTTTGGAATCGTGCACAAAAGAAAGCTCTACATGATTATCCCTTTTACAATGGAAAACCTCAACAGAGCGGTCTTTAGAACAATTTCCGACAAGAATGATTTTTCCATAAGATTTAAGTTGATTTCCGACGTAACCGTCATATGTAATAACGCTATTTTCAATAAGCTCATTGAGTTTATTAGGCGTAAACGTACTTTCAAGAGAGACTTTTTGTCCCATAAGTGAGCCAGCAATTTCTTTTGTTCGCATTTACAAGTTCCTCCATTTTCGCGCTGACAGAATATTTGAAAAGGCGTGTGTTTTTAACACAAAGATATTGTAAAAGAAGGAGGAGCGAAAGGTCAAACTTAACCAAAAAGAAAAAGCCAACGAAAATCGTTGACTTTGTTAATGTGTCGATTTAATATGTCGCTCCAAACTCCTCAGCCAATATCTCAACCAAAGAAGTATCCTTTCGTGGCTTTCCGCTAAGTTGTCCTACAACCAAAACAGATTCATACCGCGCACCACGCTTACCACGAAACTCCTGCTCAACCTTACCGTGAGAACGCGAATCAGACCACACCTTGTCACCGTACCAGCACCCACGTAGAGCTCGATAACAGGCGGGATAAGCCTGAGAGTCCCAAAGGACAGTGGCGAGCCAGATTGTGCCAGACGAGTAAACAATGACAACCGAGCCAGATAAGATCGGATTACCACGCATATCTGTGTAGCCCGTGTCTACGCCGAGCCCACTCTCACGACGATCACGAGCCACATACTTTTCCTTCCGTACGCGTAGGTTACGGTACTTTTTGTTATCTGTACGACGCATCAACAAAACTTCCTTTCACATCAAGATGTTGGATGTATTTATTATATAATTTTTTCGAGAACTGGTTTAAAAAAAAGAAAAAAACAATGAAAACCGTTGATCTTTTTGCAAATTTTTGTTCTAACCAACACTCATTTCGCTTTCAAGGTTTCAATCCGCACCCTCCAAATAAAGAGCGATAACAACATTCAGACTTGTCAAACATAAAACCAACAAAACTTAAAACAAAAGCGACAACCTAGAAAGGTCGCCGCCAATGTAACTTAACCGACAATAGATCCGTTTTCAGTGAAAACCGTATCGAACTCTTGGAAGTAGTCGATCACGCATTCATCAGAATACAACCCATCAAACCACTTAGGCAAGAGCTCTGTGTTAAGTTTGTTGATGAAACTCTCAAAAACCGCAAAAACCCGTCTTTCGATTTCCTTTGTGTCGCCATTGTCACAGCGCACAGAAATCTCTACGCGCCCGTTCTCACGAAACTCGAACTCAATATCCCGAACATTAAGGCTCTTTCGCCAGTCACCGCCAACGAGATCATAAATCTCGCGGTAGTCACTTATAGACGTTGCACTCCCCTTGAGATGTCGAACGTGAACACGAGGAACACCACCAACAAACTCTGGTTCAGAGAGAGCGAAATCGAATAGACGACGTGAGATTGGAGACTCCTCAAACACTCGTTCACGTACCATATCGCGAGAGCGTCGGTAGTAGAAGCCACCAGCCTTCATATTGTCAAGAACACGACGTTGAATATCGGGTGAGAGTCCCGAAAACGAAACAAGATTTTCCATAAAACATCCTCCATTCAAAACCAAGAAAACAAATCTCTACAACGATTATACAACAAACCAACACATAGAAAAACAAAAACGGCGACTTTCCAATGCCGCCGTAATCGTTCACAACTCAGATTTTGCAAACCCCACAAAATCCGTCCAACTCGGGCAAAACGAAGCACATCGGATTCCGCTCTGAAAGATAGGAGTCAACCTCACTATCATAGAACATCTTTACTAAATACTCACGTCCTCGAAACGCCACATCCGAAAACATCTTCTGCGCAGGATCGGTCATCCAGTGGATAACGTCCTCAATATCCTCGTCGTCCAATCTCCACTCCCCACCACACTTAAACAGAATCTCCGTCATGGCATAAGAGAGATCAAAATCACCCATCAGGTCACGAGTATCATCAGAAATCTTGTTCTCATCAGGAACAAGTGCATCCACAACCTGACGTGCCGCCACCTTGTTACCAATCGTCACAATGCGAAAGTCAATGGAGATGTCGTGCGACACCCGAACGTCCGCAAGAGTTGTCATATTGCGCCATGTAACATAGGCGTTCGTGCTGTTGCGGGGCATTCCCATCTTGTAGAGCTGTCGCTCACAGTATTCGCGGGTCTTTTCGATGGCGTAGGCGAGGTAGTCGGTGTTGCGCTTTGTGGCGGACATGACCTTCTGGCGCGACACCATGCCAAGTTCATTGTAATTATAGAGTTCCATGTTGTTCCTTCCTTTCTGTGTAGGAGATGTTCTTTCTTCAACTCATCCTGTATATTTATTATATAACTTTTTAGATGAGCCAAAGGAAAAATCGGAACGGACGACAGGTTTTCTTTCTGCCGCCACGCTCCGACTTATCGTCACCTTTCCTTTGGTCTATCCAACCGAAATTCACTCATCACGAGAAGGAAGATCGTATGCGAGAGAACCATCCTTGTCGAACAAATAGCTGAGTTCACCATCAATCCACGACATGATCGCTCCATCCGTGTAGTATTCGTCAACCATCTCGGATAAAGCCACATCCCATGAGCGCACAAATTTCTGCAACTCAACGAGAATATCCGTCTCAATTCGCCCGACCTCAATCTCGTCATCACCAAGAGCAACGACAGCGACCATTTCGCGGTTGTAATCCTGACCAACAACACCGACAATACTCGTCACGTTGAGGTAGTCATAGACAACATCCAAACCGAGCTCCTTTAGGAGATCCCACACAGAGTCGGGAGTATGTGCGGAAACAACCATTCTCTCAATGCGATAATTCGGAGTTCCATCGGGAGCATAACGATCAACTGTTTCATCCACCGTACCGAGGCAGAGCGAGAAATCAACACCACAATCGGCAACAGGAAAGGCTTCTTTGAGGCGATGAACAAGATCGGGGTAAACGTAACCGTGGTAGAGGTACTTGTTCTTTCCACTGCGGAACGATTCAACGACCTCCCGTCGCACAGCAGGAGAGAGTGCGCCGAACTTGATTGGGTTGGAGATTCGTTTGATTTCTGTCATGTTGATTTTCCTTTCTGATGTCATTGACTAACTTTGTGTATTTATTATATAACTTTATTATGTTTTGTGTTGAGTGTTTTCGATAGGCCAAAGGAAAAGCGCACCCGATTTGAGTGTGCCATTTTTCCTTAGTCGATGTCCTGCCCGTCCGACCAATATAGGTCGTTCTTCCCAACCAGATAAGCGTCCACGGTGATGTCCCAGTACGCTTCCGAAAGAAGTTGGAGGACGTTGAGTCGAACCTTGGAACAGAGAACATAGAGCGCGTCCCTTGCCCACATACCAGCTTCAAAGAAATCATCGTTTCCGATCTTTGCGTCCGTGTCAACATCACTGAAAACTCTGTCGTTGATGCAAACCGCGTTGATTTCCGTGAGTGTTTCGATAACACCGTCACAAATCGGATAGGTGGAGAGATTGCGAATTTTCCCGACGAACTTCTGAGTCGCCTCTTTATTGTAGATTCCAAAATCCACACTCACAACCGCGCCGTACGGACGACCCTCCTTGTCCAGATCACCCTCCCAACCGACGTGGATCTCAACGTCGTTCTTAGTGAGCCCGAACTCGTTGTAGAGTGTACTCTCCGCGCTCTGACGCGCCGTTTCGATTGTGTGGGCGAGATAGGCGAGGCTCGCCTTTGTACGCGCCATAACACGATCTTTTGCGACGGGGTGGAGGTCAACGTAGCACTCTTTTGTTTCCATGATTTTTCTTCCTTTCTTTTCAACAACTCTTGATGTATTTATTATATAACTTTTCTTGGAAGGATGAGCGTGTTTTCGGTAGGGGAGGTTTTTTTTGAAAAGAAATGTTGTCTGAGATGTGTCATTTAGTCTATTCGCTCAAACCTTTCCGACAAAAGCGACTAATCCGACTCATGTTTCCGACTCATCCGACTTTCTCGACAAAACCGACTACTTGACGGGCGACCTTCCAGACTACATAATCCGCACACTCTCAGCCAAACCTTTCCATTGGTTTATCCAAACAAAAACGACGCACCCACCACATAAGCGAGTACGCCGAATATCGCTCTAAATCACTTTTCAGACAAAACAAGGATGTTTTTCTTAATTCCACTAATCGCTTCAAATAAGCGATCAAACGCTTCCTCTGTATCACCATCCAGCCGATCTGTATGTCGAACCGAATAATCGGCCAAAAGCGACTTAGCGGCATCCAGAGCGACACAAAGGAAGTGTTCCGTCTCTCCACGATTGTTGTGCAACTGGTAACGCGGAGTATAGCTGTGGAACTCAGCTTCGGTCAGAGCACCATACAGAATCGCCTCGATGATTGCTCGCTCAACGATGTCCTTGACATATTCGACCAGAGCATCCCTCAGTTCTACCTGACGACAACTCCGCAGGGATTCAAGCTGTGCCGAGAACAAGTGATACGGGTCGTTCTCACTCGTAAGAGGCTTTCCGTTATGGGCAACATGAACTTCAACAACATTGTCTTTGTCGTCTTTTACGAGGCGGGCGACAGTGGGGTTGTGATTGTCCCCATAAAAGGTGATTGTGCCACATTCAAAACTGTGTTCCGAGACAGGCGAGCCAACGAGCATATTGATGATGTCGCCAGTGGAAATACCTTTTGTGTTCTGCGTATCGAGGACGGTGCGAATGCTTTCAATAATCATTTTGATTTTCCTTTCTGATTGTTCAACAACTCAACAGATGGTTTTATTATATAACTTTTTTAGATAAGTCAAAGGAAGAAAATGGCGGGGGAGTGGGTTTTCTTTCCACCGACACATCCCGCCATCCGTTTGTTTCCTTTGGTCTATCAGCTTAATATCCTCTATCCGCGTGCTCCTTCAGAGCCTCCACAGATGCGACAACCTCGTCCATCCAGATCTCCATGTTCCGTTTATTCGCCCCGCCATTCTCCATCGCCTCCTTCAGACTACTTGAAACAGCGCAGAGCGTACGGAGCGTGCCGAGGATGCTTTCGTTTTTGGACGCAAAGTCGTACTTGACGGGCGGTTCAAAGAACTCATCCTCTGTCAGATAACCGTCAAGCATCGCCTCAACGACAGCCCGCTCCATCAGTTCGACAACCTTGTCGATAAATGCGCCCCAACGATCTGTGTCATTCAACTTCTGAAAGAAACGGAAGTCGCTCTCATTGATAATGTGATGGCGGTCTCCTCTCTGAATGAGTGCGCCATTGACAACGAAGATAAGATCGAGGTGACGGGCGTGGTGATCGTAGATGAATTTGACCATGCGGTCAGAATGTCCATTACCATGAAACAACAGGTTTCCGACACTCTCACGCGAATACTCAGCCGACTCATAGAGAATATCGTTCATCACACGCCTCATCGTTCCGTAGTCAAACTTAACTTCACCAAATCCGTCAACATTCTGTGTGGCGATGGACTCATGGATTTCCTTAATGATCATTTATTTTATTCCTTTCTTTTCAACAACTATTGATAGGTTTATTATATAACTTTTTTTGAAATCACGAACACAAAAACGACCCTAATGACAGATTTCTTTCTTCCGCTAGAGCCTTTTCTCGCTAACCTTTTCCTTTGGTCTATCGCCTCTTCCTACTTAATCCCCATCAGTTTCACCGCCTCCACAATCGAATTTTCTTCCTTCTCAAATCGTTCCAAAACATCAACAAGTGGACTTGTAATCCCGTTCTTCTCCTCACAATTTAGCCACACGCCCAACGCTCGCCCAAATACCGCATCAAACACCTTATTTCCATTAGGCAGGGCAGGTAAATCTGAATTGTAGTAAAAAGCGTCACGTAGATCGGAGTTTTCAACAATCTTTGCTCGCTTTTGGAAGAAACGCTCTTTCAGATAATTAGAATAGTTTTCCTTTGCCTGTTCTTTAACACTTTCCACCTCAGCACACAATTCCGCATAAGTCCCTATATGTCCTTTTCCTTCCCACTCTGCAACACACCACTCGACATAAGCGTAACAATCAAGGCGTTGGACAGAAGCAAGTCTATTATTGACAACATCAATTTCTTCTATAATAGCATCACGGTTTTCTTTGGTCATTTTCTTTTTCCTTTCTGTTAAGCAACTAACGCGACACTCGCGCACCGAACACAAGCGCGAAGAAAACGGTCAGCCTCAACGAGTCCCATACTCTCCTGAGAGATGATAAATCCGTTGAGAGCAAAGATAACTTCAACTCGTTTCCCCGCAACGTGCAACAGCACATCACTCACGTCAACCATCTCTGGGGTAGAACGGTCGATTCGGACGGAGTAAGAAGGGTAGGGCTTAGTTTGAGCAGAAGGATAATGTTCGACGATCTGAACAAAATTCGGGTAGACCGAAGTGACACTCCACTCGTTCTTCTCATCCACAACAACCTCGGAGATGTTTTTGTAGACAGGATGATTTTGAAGAGTTCCACCGATCTCGCCGTCGTAGAAAGGCTTGTGTGTCTTGTTGTCCGGTGTACCGTGCCAACCATAGATATGTGTTGCGCCGTTGGTCTTAGCGAGTGTACCAAGGGTTTTCTGAATAATGTTCATAGTGTTTTCTCCTTTCAGTAATTTCAGTCCGCGCACCCATGTAAGGGGCGATCATAGTTCTAGTTATGGGGCTTTTGCATTACCCATTTCAATCCGCTTTACCGAGAGTGTAACACATTATTAAAAGAGTTTCCTGCAAAAGAAAAACCGACACATAATGAAATTATGTGTCGGTTCTCGACATCAATCTTCGAGGGCGATCTTGAGTACACTCACGACCAAAGTCTCTAACCCAATAAAGTGATTGTAAACTTCGTGATAGCCACAAGCGTGACCATCTTCCCAAGCCTCGGCGAACACCTCGTCAAACATGGCTCGCCCACGCTCCATCGCGGCAAACTCGGAGTTCTTAAACACCAATGTTTTAAACTCCTCGTAGACATCACCAAGCCTACGATTGTAGTCCAGATGGACGCCTGTGATTCCCTCCGTGGGAATCAGGGACTTATCCATGTGGATAGAGCCCGCTTTCTTCTCAAGAGTCCTTACGTCCTCATAGATGTCCTTCTTCATTGAAAAAACACTCCTTTCAAAATCAAAAACCAAACATCTTCTCAAATTATAACCCTACAGCACACTCCAAACAAATCAAACAAACGAATAATCCTTCGCAGGAGAAACATATTGCGCTAACTCCTCATCAATCTTTCGGAGAGCCGCAACAACTTCATCGCGGACGAGGTAGTCAATCCCATTTTCCTCAATCCACTCACGCACGTCGATACTATTATCCATATAATCAACACGCACATCAGTTGGATTTACAACCTCGAACGAGATCCCAAAGTTGGCATACTTCTTATTTCCGATCCTATTGTACCCCGTGTAGAGCGTATACGCCAGAACACGATGATGGTCCACAAGAACCGTCCAATCATCATAACTTTCGCCCGTCGGGAGAGCCTTTTCAACAAGATACTCAACTTTATCTTGTTCTTTAAGATCCAGCGCAACTCGCATCATATTTTATTCAACTCACTTTCAAAATCAACATTAAACAACTCAACTTGCATTTTTATTATATAACTTTATTGAACAACAAACACGCAAAAACACGGTGGGAAGCAAACTTTCTTTTTATCCGAGCACAACCACAACTTGTTCTTTTTATTTAGTCTATCTACAAAACCAACAACCAAACAAAATCCCTACTTGATTTCAACAACAATTCCCTTGCTATTAAAAACCACCCTGTCCCTGTTCAAAAACTCCAAAACAAACTCATCCCCATAATATCCATCAAACGCACAAAGAGATACGCGGCGTACATTTTTTCCTATATCGGAAAGCCACTCACGCACAGCCTTCTCAACCTGTGAAATCAGCGACTCAGACTCACGCATATCTCCGACAACACGTACACCACATCCGTTAAGCGAATATACACCTGTAATTCGCAGTTTTTCGGGATAAGCCAAAGGAAGATCCTCCACATTTGAGAACGAGAGAATCTGTTCAATCTCAAAGAGCGTGTTTGTTTTTAATGTCAGACAGACATCAATCGTTGGCTTCTTCTTTCCCTTCCCAAGAACATGAGGATAGGAAATATGAATTGGAAGGTTAGAGTAACCATCCGCCATCATCGCTTTACGAGACTCATCTCGCAGGATGGATTTGACGTGATTAAGATAACACTCTCCCGTCCGCATAGACGAGAGAGCCTTTTTTTGTGCAACAGGTTTTAGTTCAGAGTACAACATGGTGTAACAACCTTTCCTTTGGTCTATTGAAATCAGTACGGAATAGAAAGTTCCTTTTTATACCCACGCGGAACAATCAAAGAACCGTCCTCACGGAACTTGAGTTCTTTGTCAAGAATGTGAAACTCAGCGTATTTATCACAAAAGTAGTTCTCGACATAGAAACGCATCGCCCCATAAATTGTACCACAAACGTCCTCGAACCAGTCCTGCAATGGCTCAATAACACGCTCTGCAACCTCAAAATCATCTTTGTGATAGCCGATATTGATAATGGGCTCATTGTCTGCGGCTGAGGAGAATACACCCACAAGAAACACATCGTCAGGATGAGAAAAGTCGTCAAGGGAAAGACGTTTACGAAACGAACTCTCAACAGGAATCATATCCTCTGTCGATTTGAAGATTCTTGCAACCTTATCACACTCACGAGCCTCAACGGAGACAATAACCTTATAGAGCTGTGCATCCGACTTGACAGGGAGTTGCTCAACCTTGACATCTACAAGGTCAACAGGATAATCTGCGACGAGACGCGACTTGATGTCATACTCTACAAGGTCGCGCACAATCTCTGCGTAGTAGCTGCTGTGCAGGAGATTGGAGACGGCGGCTTTCTGGGAGGATGAAGATAGATCGTCGTAGGAGAAACGATTAGTGCGATTTGATTTAGCGTTCTTTACAGTTGTGTTCATATTTTTTCTTCCTTTCTAATTGAGATGGTATAAGTGTTACAGGATAAGCCAAAGGCAAGATAGGTCAGCTTGCGGCGCAGTCGATTTCTTCGACCTCATCATCCAGTTCATCTGGGGTAATGAACTCGCCGTTTGGCGTGAAGGAGAGTTCTGGATGATTGACGATATGGTGATATACTCCATCCTCGGTGTAGTAGTCGTTCTCTTTCTTGTCCGTGACAAGGTTCTCAATGTCTGTGTATAACTCGTACCACCACATATTCATAGAATGAACAAATTTTTCAATGATGGTAACATCATCGTCGTGTGCCGCAATGTCAAGCGTAGCGTTCTCCCCATCAAGTGCATCGGTGCAATAATGACCAACGATGGATACGTCGTCTGGATAATCAAGCGGGGATTCCTCGCCGAGGATGCGCTCAAAAAAGTCTAAGACATCCGCCGTACCACACGCCTCAACATACACGCGGACTTGATGGGAGGGGAGTGTCGGGCGGTCTAGAACAGGAGCGAGTGAGACAGAGACATAAACGGGGTAGGATGTTGCATCTGGTGCCTCAAAATAGTCATAGATGTCGTCAGAGAGATTATCCTCAACCACGCTGCGATAGTAGTCGCTAGAGAGGAGGGTACGGAGAGCCGTTTTCTGTGCGTCGCGACTGAGGAGGTCGTAGGACATGGATGCGATTTTGATAGACATATTACTCAACCTTTCTGTTAATCGAGAGAGGATATTCAACGGATTTGGTAAATTTATTATATAACTTTTCGGATAAGAAAACAGAAAAAACGACACACCTACAAGGTTTTTATGTCTTATAAGTGTGTCGGAAACAGAAATGTCCATTTGGTCTATCAAAATATAATAAAAATTAACGAACGTGAATTTTAATCAGTCCAGCCAGCTTAAATGAATTTAAAATTAAGGACTCATAAGTATTATAGAGTGTACAAAATTCACGTCGATCTAAAAAATCAACAACATCATCATAGACGTGATTAACTAGAACTCGATGAAACTCTACACCATGAGCATGATTTTGAACACGAGAATTATAGTAAACCACCTGTAAAAATTCGTTAGTTACTTTGTTATAATCCTCTTTTCCTAATCTCATATCAAATCCATCAAGAATATCTTGTGGAATGATTTTTGCCTTTGTGACGTAAAATCCATGCCCCTTACAAGGGGTTGCATATCGGAAGCAATCAATAATCATTCTCTCGAACTGGCAATACCACTCATACAAAACAAAGAAATTATCGGTTCTTCCTGTTTCTTCTGTTACAGCCATGTAGATCAACTCACTGATTTTTCGAGCGTTCTGAACATCTACGAACTCGCTGTTTTGGAATAAGAAGTCTCGAACATCTCGGTCAAGAGCATCCAGAATTTGACATCGCTCGTCGAAAGCGTATTGCCATTCTTTTGATCCTCTCGTTAATCCTTGGAGTTTTGAATCTGCAATTTTAAGCCGCTCATCAAATTCCTTACAAATATTTTTAGCAACATCATCTTTAATTAACATGATAGATTTCCCCTCCATAAAACGAATTAAACAATACTGTTTAATTACCCCCCCCCACGACTGAAGTCACGGGTGTGCGCGGGGGATTTAATCAATATCGGTTCCCTCAAAAAACCTATCATCAGGGTCATCACACCACTCGATCTCATCCTCTGGAACGGGCATCCCAACGTTACGCTTAATTTCGTTAATCTGTTCGAGAATCTCCTTAAAAATCGAACTCGCCGCCTGATTCTCACCGTCACGAATACGTCCAAAAAGTCGCTGAGAAAGCTGTCGGAGAGATGTTGCTATTCGGATATTATCATCTTTCTTGGCAGTAAAATTATGTTCTGGTTCAACCGCTAAAAACATCTCCTCCGTAATTACACAATCGTAAATCCCCTTAACAACGGCACGTTCAAGATCGTTCAGAAGGATCTCGATAAACAGGTCAAACCAACCCTCATGAGGTTGTTTGTAAATTGCCTCAAAGGTAGTTTTTCGTGTATATTGCCAAACCTCAGAGCACAAAGAAAACCCATCAAACTCAAAATTTGCAAACGCAAACTCTGCCTTACGGTCAACCATCACCTCAATGCTTATGTCTTTGCGCCCGTTGCCATACAAAATCAATTCACCTACAGTCACAAACTCCCCACCTTTATAGGAAGAAAGATCACGCTTATGGAAATTGTCGATAAGGGTGGCGACAACCTCGGGTGTCAAAGTGCTACGGGGAGAGATGTCTTGTGCGTGGATGACGGAGGCGATGTGTGCAAACATAGTATGGATTCCTTTCTATTAGCAGTATTTCGATTTTCGAATCTATATTTATTATATAACTTTCAAAACAACTTTGTTTAATTTTGCAATCTCACACATAGAAATAGACCAAAGAAAAGAGTTAAAACACATCTTTGTTCAACAACATTCTCTTTGGTCTATTGAAAAATTAACAGGTTAAATCAATCAATGTTACACTCGACGATGATGATGGTTATGCTTCCAATCCTTATTGGACTCCGCCCACGACTCACTGAATCCGTTCGCAACATTATCAAATGCCCTCTGCATTTGATCGCGCATCTCCTCAAAACGGTCTTTCTTCGAGCTAGGAGTCTCGTCAAAAACGATTTTGAGCGTGGATTCCTCGTCGGCGTTAGTAAAAGAAGCGGTCATCCCCTTAGACGTGCCAGAACGTCCATAACGGTCAGTCTTATGGAGCGTGAAGCCAGAGGTCAAAAAGCCCTTTTCTCCGGTCTTGTGATTCTTGAACTGAATTGACTGAGGCTGAGACTTATCGTACCAGATTGAAACATCACCGTAGTCACCGTTTCGTGCCCCGATAAACTCTGCAACCCACGGGCAGTTCATCGCGGGCGGGACAAGATGATCGTCGTGATCGTAGTTGGGGTTAGGAAACATTTCTAACTCTGGATAGATCTTACCATCGTTATCTACATCAATATTGGCGACTGAGAAAAACGTGGAGCGTGACGGGAACTCAAGGAGTTGATCCTGAAACACCACATAATCCTTTGTCGAGTAGATGCGTTGGAGTGTCGCCGCAAAATCAATACTGTCAACATCCACATAGACGGGTTCTTTTTCGGACTGCTGAATCTGATTTTTGATCTTTTCGTCCAGTACCTTACTAGCCGTAGACGCACTCACACGGTCATCGAGGAGCGGTGAAGCTAATGAGAGAGAGGGGACGGCGGAGAGAGAGATGGTGGCGACGAGTCCACCAAGGATGAGAGATTTGAGTGATTTTTTCATGCGACATACCTCCAAAAATAAATAAATATATTTTAATTATAACATAGATTTTAGAGCGGAAGAAAAGCAAAAACAAAAACCACCCATCATTTTTTGATAGGTGGGAACAAAAGAGAAACACAGCATTTTAATCCACGCACCTGCGAGAGGTGCGATGGCAACACACAGAAAGATTCACCCGATCCGAGCACTCGGATCTCCACTCAGCGCACAAAATCGACATAATTTAGGGAATCCATTCCCACTCACACCTCCTTGCGTCCATCCTCTCCGAGAGAAAACGTGCCGATTTTATGATCACTTGGGGTTCGCACTCGGACTGTCTTTTAGTTTATCCAACTTAAATGTGTTGCGTAGTTTTGGTTGTTAAAATTTCGCCTCATTTGCCCACGCAATTTCATTTGGTCAATCTGTCGCTCAACCACGCGACAGACCGACCTCACCTAACCTAACCTGACAATCAACCGCCTCACCAAACCCTTTCTTTGGTCTATTAACAAAACCTCAACTACAAATAGTGTAGCACATCTTAAAAAAACCAGTTTTTTCAAAAACAAAAAGCGACACACATTTAAGTGTATCGCCAATTTTCTCTCTCCGCAAAATAACGTCTAACCCGATCTATGTCCAATCTCCACTCGTACCTACTCCTCCTCTTATAAACCGTAAAAACATACTCCACATAATCCCTTAACTCATCATCCGAGAACCCGTTAATCATTTGAAGCCGCGCCTCTGCTTTCTCGGCCTGACCCGACACATTAGCATACCCAAGATGATGGCACAGATGGCATGTGGGGCACAAAGCAATACATCGTTTCAAGCTCATAACATGACGTTTGTCATCATAATCCCACAACTCATGTGCCTCTACGGGATGCTTGTCACCTTTACCACCACATATCTCACACCTATATCCAGCTCGCCGATAAACGGTTTTGCGAATCTCATCCCAATGTTCTGGTAATGCGCTACGAAGATTGATGTAGTGCATCGGTTCAGGAACAAGCTCAACGCTAATCCTGAGTTCCCTTCCTCGCCACTTAACCGTCGGAATCGCCGCCATCCGTCTCAACAACCTTCCATCCACCAATCGACAACTTACCACCCTCAATACGCTTGACGGAGTAGTGCATCAAGCGCAACTGCTGTACCATCTTGTCAGCATACTTCTCTGGAACATCAATCTCAACACGCTCATCTGTCGCATTAAAAAGAGCACGAGCAACCGCGTTGTACGCTTTAATTTCGGGGTTGTCGGATGTGAGCTGAACGAGTGGCGGAATAACAGGAGATTTAACTTCAATCCACTGATTAGATTCACTACCACCGAAACAACTTGCACGTTTTTTAGAGTGTTCACCACTAGGGAATAAATCAAAAAAACTCAAAACAATCAACTCCTTTTCTTTTTCAAACATTATTTATGTTCTACTAGGAACATCGTTATCATCTTGTCGCCACCATAGGGAACGAGTTTCTTGTAGATAGGAGGAGATAAATAACAATTTTCCAACGACCAAATAGACTCTCCATCTTTCAACAAAACTCTAGTTTTCCCTGTCATAAGGTTTTCTTCATTGTACCCATCAACCATCGGAAGATTTATAATAAAATTAAGGAAATCTGATCCAACAACCCTGTTTTCTCGACACAAAACAGCAAACAGTTTTTCTGCTTCGAGATAATAACGGGTTGGTAGAACGTGTTTAATTTTGTCAAACACTTCACACCTAAAACCACGCCACCCATCGCAACTCAACCCTCGATGTGTGGTGGCTTGATTGTTTAGGTTTGCGTAGTTCAAACCCATATCTTTAGCAAATCCCTTTAGAGTCTTCGCAGGGATACGAGTCCCGTTTTCATGGACAAAAACCCAATTAAACCTACGCGGTTCTTTCTTAATCACGGGAACAAAACGACAATTTTCAGAGCTCCAAACAGAACAACCATTTCGAAGAACAAGTTTACACTTGTTTACAAACCACCCATCGTCATACCCCTCGATCTTTTCAAGTTCTCGGATAAATCCTCCAATATTTTTCCATTCATTGCACATAGGCGCATGACGCTTCCAGAACCCGTACGCCCGCTGATAAGCCCAAAGACGCATCCGTCCATCCTTCCAAATAACCAACTTATCAGAAGGATAGTTTTTGTGGATAAATACATCATCACTGAGACCATGTTCTCCATAATCCTCATAGAGTTCAAAAAGCAATTTGACAAAATTTCCACTTACTTTATTTGGATTATCCATGTGAATATAACTATATTGAGAGGAAATATAGGATTGAACAAGTTTAAGGCGGTCTTCTTTTGTTGTTTTTTCATGGATTCTTCGATTCTTGGGGTAGAACTTTTCCAATGAAAGTTCTTTTCGCATAATTCGCGACCAAGCGTGCAACGTCTGTTCTCGCGGGATTCCATACTTCTCGCAAACGTCATAAGCAGACTTTCCAGCGAGATATTCTTTAACAGCTTTTGTTTTAGTTTCTACATCAAAATGAGTTCGTGTATAAAAGGAAGCTTCTCCGCCAAGCTCCAAATCCCTTCTCCAACGATACAACGTTGCTACGGTTACGCCATATTCTCTCGAAAGAGAAACAGCAGTTGTCCCTCGTTGGTTCAAGAGTTCAACCATTTTTAGTTTAAACTCAATCGGATGTCCTTTTGGACCCCTTCTCGTTTTTGTCGAAACAACTTTGTAATCCATTTTTAAACCACCAAATTTTCAAAAGTCACCATCTGTCCATCAATATAAGCAACCCCACCCAGATCACCCGTTATTGTATACTCAGGCAGGATTGTTGCAGGAGGCTCTCTAAGCTCATCAACAGCGTACTTGTCCCAATCCATTACGTCTACAGCTTGGTGCATAGCTGCGTCTGCGATGTCATAGGAGGGGGCGTGAAGAATTGCGACTTCTATCGTCTTGCCGTTTTCTTCTTTGAGGAGGATGTAGTTATTCATGTTTTGCATTATTATAATTCCTTTCAATTCCGTTTTGTTTTTCAATTTAAGATCCTTTTGATAGACCAAAAGGAAAGTCCCTGCGAGAGTTTTTCTTCTTGAAGATTAGCACAACTCAGAGGAGGATTTCGGACAGATCAACGTGGACATGTCCAACAAACGCATCCACATATCCGAGTCGGTTGATGATGTAGCTCGGTAGATCAGAGATAGGTGTTCCTCGGTAGGAGACGACAGAAAATATATCCCACCCAATATCAGGGTAGACGTTACGGAGTGCCTTCTCTGCGTGTTCTTGTGATTCTGCGCGGATCATGGCAACAGGAACCGCTCCTGAACGGACGGCAGCCTTGAGGAGACAGAATTGATGTAGCTTATGTGAGGAGGGAGGTTTTGTGTTAATGGATGAATTTGTATTCAAATGAATCCTACTTTCTATCGTTGCTAAGTCATGTAGCAAATCGACATAGGATGTCGTAAATGGAACATGAACAAACTTAGCATATGTGGTTTGGAATTAACATCCAAAACCTCCCAAGTTCCCTTACGGGTTTGTCTTGGGTAGAATACGACGATTTCCGTACCCCGCTGGTTTTTTTCTAAGAGTTTGTTTTTAATTGCCAAGGAAACCTTGCGGTTGCTTGGCTTTTTTACTTTCTTCGGTGTAGATGTGTGATTTTTTCTTAATGTATTGATCTTATTTTCTTTTTGGTTCTTCTTATTTCGTTTCGCAATATTGATCGAAGCCAAGAGATCTCGATCAATCACATCCCCATTGAAAAAACGGACGTTTCGTCCAGATTTTCGACCAAGTTCGCCAGTGATGGGATGTGCGGAACTTGTATGTTTTGCATAAACTTTAATGACTTTAATTCCTTCAAGTTCCGCGAACTCGGAAACAAAGTCTTGAATTTCAGAGTGATTCCATCGTCCTCCTTGGGATTCAAGCCATGAAAGATTTTCCAAGTGAATTTCCTTGCAGTGATGTTCTTTGGCGATGGAAACAATTTCTCCCGCAATCTGTTTTGCTTGGTTTCTCTTTGTATTCAACATATTGTTTCGTAATTCTGTAATTTGAACCATTCTGTTTTGTCGAATTTCTTCCAAATGAGAATTGAAAAGATTGAGTTCTCCGTTGATTAGTTCCTCTAAAACTCTGTTCTTATATAAGAGGTGGTCAAGATCCTTCTTCTTTCGTTTGAACTTCTCGTCTACGGTAGATGAAAGTCTACTATTAACGATTTCTTCGGAACAACTTCCATCGGAATAAAGGATGACAGACGAGAACAATTTCTTTTTTCCAAGATCTACGCCAAGGATGTTTTGACCTTCGCTTGGTTCAATCGCCACTTCGTAGGAACAATGTCCGACATATTTCCCGTCCCGTTTTCTTTTGAAGAACCGTGGTTTTGCGATAGCTCCCGTCAAATTCTTCCGAAGTGAAAGAGGAAGAATGACCTCGTAGGTGAGATATTCTCCTTTTTGAACCTTAAATCCAAACGTCATTTCGTTAATCCGAATGCACGTCTGATTAATCGAAACGGAATAATCCATAACGAACGTCGCTTTTCTTGCTAATGTTGGAGGCTCGTCACTTCTTCTCAGGTTAAAAAGGAATGTCCTTTTGGGAAAAATGCCCTTCTTTTTCAGTGTCTCTAAAAGGTTGTCATCCACCTTGTTTCCATTCTTTTTCAATTCTTCAAAACAGACGATTGCTTCCTGTTTAGACAAGAGCAAACGACGAATATTTTCAAAGATCATAC
>ERZ773063.480-NODE-480-length-26457-cov-10.190023_pt1 | contig 26457 bp, 20 predicted proteins | sample MGYA00580625_ERZ773063 | MGnify/ENA primary metagenome ERZ773063 (study PRJEB29015, sample SAMEA2738022) | human oral metagenome | biome: human oral; feature: human-associated habitat; material: dental | place: China | collected 2042 ... | reverse complement strand
GTTCCTGAAGTTTCTCCCATATTTCCAAAGACCATAGACTGCACATTTACCGCAGTTCCAAGAAGTCCTCTAATATCGTTGATTCTTCTATAAATAATCGCTCTTTCATTATTCCATGAGTTGAATACCGCATCAATTGCCATTTTAAGCTGTTGTCTTCCATCATTTGGGAAAAGTTTCCCTGTATCTCTCTGTACGACTTCTTTATAGAGTCTTACAACTTCTTTGAGGTCGTCCGTATCAAGTTCTGTATCCAGCTTTACTCCTTTTTTATCTTTTACAGACTGCAAAGCTTTTTCAAAGTCATAATGAGGCACTTCCATCACCACATCTCCGAACATCTGAATAAATCTCCTATACGAATCCCAAGCAAACCTTTCATTTCCTGTCTTGGTAGCAAGTCCTACTACAGATTCATCGTTAAGTCCAAGATTCAAAACCGTATCCATCATTCCTGGAAGTGAGGCTGCAGCTCCAGATCTTACAGATACAAGCAAAGGATCTTTCGCATCACCAAGCTTCTTTCCCATCCTTGCCTCAAGCGCTTGAAGCTGTTCTTCTACCTGTTGATCCACTTCTGCTGGGTAACTTTTATTGTTTTTGTAGTAAATATCACACGTTTCCGTCGTGATAGTAAATCCTGAAGGGATTGGCAAACCTAAACTTACCATTTCAGCGAGGTTAGCTCCCTTTCCTCAGAGGATTTCTTTCCCAACCCCCTTTCCTTCCGAAAAAGAGTAGACATACTTTTTTGTTTCTGACATATGCTACGATATAGTAAAATAAAACAATTCTGACTATAGGATTTCCTTTCAACTTTTCAAGATCTTTTTATTTTTAGAAAAAGGATTTTTCTTCTGCAAAAAAACGCTCTCATAATAATAGTCAAAAATACTAAAAAGAAAAAGCTGATCTCCATCAAAGAGTCAGCATTTTTCTAATAAAAAGTCTATCGACAAGCTTCCTATTTCTTAGCTGTAGATCTATGAAGCATGAGAAGCACTCGACCTCTAATTTCTTGCATCATAGGAGTAGTATCCTTAAGGATTCAAGCATTTTTCAGAGCTTCAAGATGTCCTTTTGCCCATTCTTCTCCATCCTGATTATATTTACTTCCATAAAGAACTCTAGAGAACACCGTAGCAAACTCAGCCCTTGTAACAAGATTATTTGGTTCAAAGCTGGATAATGCTGTTCCATCATACTTAATTCCCATGAGCTGAAGCTGATAAGCAAGCTGAATATATCCTGCCAAATCTCATAACTTCTCATCAACATCTGCATAGTGAACAGTTCCTGTGACAACAGGCTGCTTTCCTAGCACTTTAGTCACATACACTGACATCATCTTTGCAAGTTCTGCTCTGGTAAGTGGCTGATCAAGTCTCGCACCTGAAATCTCTCTAATAGTCGTAATATCTTTCCCACATGCCCAAAGGTAAGCTTGATTCTGTTCATCTGAAAACTGAGATCCTTCAACTGAGCAAAGCGGAGAAGTAACCTCTCCTGAGTACACACTTTCTACAAAGTTTGACACTGGAACAATGCTATTTCCAGTATTTGAAGATGAAGAACTTGAGCTACTTGAAGAAGATGATGAACTACTTGATCCACCACCTCATCCTCCTCAACCTCCTCCTCAACAAGTATAGGCCCATTGAGCAGTAAGAGTAATGTCTCCATCAGGCATAGTCGCTGGAAGAGCTTGACTCCATCCGGCAAATCTATGACAACTTCTTGTAGGATTTGCAGGAGCTGTAACAGGAGTTCCATAACCTTGTACAACTGGAGCTACAGCAGTTCCTCAATTACTATTAAAAGTAATTTTATACTTCTTTGGTGCATAGAATCGTCCATAATCAGGCTTAACGGTCTGAAGGGCATATCCTATCACTTTTCCATCTTTCTTAATCTCATGATAAGCGTTAATTGGTTTATTCTTATTTACCCAAGATGGCACTACTGCATGATCAAGATCAGGAGTAATAGTACCTGTTGCTGTGCTAGATCCTGCAGATTCAAAGGCTCCAGCTGGGAACAATCCATCATTCTTTGCCCCAAATACTTTTGTCTGATTTTTTCAAGTTGTAGCCATATTTAGAAACAAAAGCTTCTCTCCAGCTACTTCCTTAACTTCTACAACACCACTCACAGAATTTAATCCAGATAAAATCTGAATCTCAACACTAGATGCCAATACTGGACTCTTCGCTACTAATTTATTCAAAATTGCCTTAGTTTCGTTAAGTTTAATCCCTGTCCCATCCAATACTACTGGAATTGGATTATTATTACTTGTATAGAAGTTTGTAGCCTGAGGACAGTCTTTCACTTCATATTTTCCATCTGCATTTTTGATAGAGCATTTCGTTTCTGCTAAATACTTTACTTTAGGATCACTTGAATAAAGTCCAGATTGAAGAATCAGCTTATTTTTATCCCCATCAAGAACCGTTAAATCTCCTCAAACATATTCAATAAACGAATCTCCATCAACAATAACCTGATTAGCAACAGAAGGCTCATTGAATAAAATTGCATATTGTTTATTACCCAGTGTCTCAACACGAGATTCTATCTTAGTATTCATAAGAATAACATCATATGCCTTTGCATGAATATCTGTAACATTAGTTGTATCTCATTCAATCACCAAAGTTCAAAAGTTATTTCGTCAACTTGCATTATATTGTTTATCATTTACACCTATTAAGACAGAATCAGAAACCTTTACCTGTCCTCAACTACCCCATAAATTAACAGCACCCCAACCAAGCACCTTCGAATTAGAGATATTCATAGTCGTATTTGAAGCTCCATTGATAACATTGATAGTATAAGCACTCGCGGATAAATCACAATTATCAAGATTCAAAGTTATATTTTTATAATCATTAACTTGAATTGCCCTTTCCATGTTCTTATTAGTCGACTTAACCGTGAGATTCTTGATAAACACATTCACGTCAGGAGCTTCAATCCATATTCATCTTGTAGCATTACTATCTAATGTGTATCAATCACCATCTATCGTAATAGACTTTTTGATTTCTATAACTTTATCAGGAGTAATATCTCTCAAAAGTTTAATCTCATCTCCATCATTAGCAGCATCTACAGCTTTTTGAAGATCTCCATAAAACTTATCACCAACTTTTGCTACAGCCCAATATTCAGCAGATTGAGTAGCGTCATTAAAAGTTCCACCTACGATAAATCCTTTAAAATTCTGACTATACACTGCTTTCGTTCCTCCATTTATCGGGGTAAAAGTCCCACCATTAATTCTCAATTCAATTTTATCCAAGGCATCCTGCGGATTATTCTGAGGATTTGCCTGATAAAATGGTGTATGTCCTTCAAAAGTTCCCCCATTGATTTCTACCTTGATTGGTAACTTTGTCGTATGCTGAGAAATACCAACTGCTGCACCAAAAACAGTAGAACCATTTCCATTAGCAGTCGCACTCGCTGGATTACCATGAGCAATAAATTTTCCTCCATTAATAGTTAACTCACCCGCTCTCAATTCTAATGCCGTATCCCCTTCAAAATTACAATCAGTAAATTCATAAGTTCCATTAGCAGGAAGATATGCACCTAAAGATCAACCTTGAGCATCAAGTCATCTTTCAGTTCATTTAAAAGTAGCACCTCTTGCTTTTACTACTGGAGGCAACGCAGGATTTCCCTTTTTATCTTTAAGACTACCATTCGTTGCAAGTCCGTACCACCTTCCTTCATATTCTCATCCAATAATTTCAACTTCAGCTGGTTCATTCATCTCTCCTAATCAAAGTGCAACAACTCCTTTTATCTTTGAATTAGGCTTAGAACCATCAATTTTTAAATTTCCTCAATGAATCAAAAGAGATCATTCTCCATTATCAAGAGTAAGCACCTTCCCATTGAGATCAAAAGTAACTCCTCAATGGACATTTAGTTTTTCATAACTAACATCTTTTAACAAAACAACAGTTGTATCAAGGTCAGCTTGCATTAAGGCTGCCGGCAAAGCTGTAAAACAAACTTCTTTTTCTTCTACAACAGCTTTCGCAACATGAGTATCATCACATACAACAGTCGATGGAGTAGATTCCGCAAATACCCCTAAATCAGAAATAATCGAAGCAGACAATTCACCAGACATGTGAGCACCTGTTGCAGACATAAACATATCAAGGGATGGCATCACCACTCCTGAAGCATCTACCACTTCTCCAGTAGCTTGAACTACCTCTTCAAAAACCTGAGCCACCACTCCCGTTACACTCTCCTCTGCAGAAGCAGAAGCTAAATCCTCTTGCACAGAAAAAGTCTCTATTGCCAAGCTCTCTCCTTGCACAGTTGAAGCAACAGACTCACCCTCCTCCGCGAGTGAAATCCCTGTTGGCACAAAGATATTAGCCTGCAACATAACAAGCGACATAATCGCCAACCCTTTGACCATTTTCTTGTCTATCATGATAAGGCATAAAAAATAAAAACAAAACATCAGCAGAAAAAACTGACTAGAAAGAAAATTTTTTCCACTGAAAACACTCTTAATATAAGGATGTGATACCCTTAATTCAAGAGAAGTTTTCTCAGTTCTAAAGCAGAAAATCAAAACATCACCACTTACCCTTCAATTATTTTAACAAAAATATGGTAAAAAAAATTGACATTTAAAAAATTTATGATTAAAATAATAATAAATTTAATTATAGCAATAAAAAATGAAAAAGAAATACCTATCCATTCTCCTCTTAGGAACATTACTTCTCCATTTTGGAACAGGGAAAGCAGAAAATTCAGATCAAAAATTAGATTCCATCTTCGAAATCCAAGACTACGTAGAAAAAACACTTAACATCAAATCCTCGACAACCTCAAGCAGAAACCATTTCCCTCTTATCAAAGAAATCTTAGAGAAAAAGTGCCCCTCTGAGAGCATAGATGAAGCCAAAAGTACTCTTGAACAAACCCTCCCTACTCGACAAGAGCTAATAAGCCAGATTTCTCCTAATAGAATCAAGTATGAATTTGAAAGAATCAAAACCTCAACATTGCAAATCCAAACAGAAAACCCTACCGAATTTTGCAAAAAAAAATACATCAGCTATACCTTCCTAGAAATGATGAGAAATCAGAATCTTTCTCATTACCAAAATGAACAAGAACATCCAGCTGCCAACCCTAAACAATCAGAAAGAGAAAATTCCGCTTCTCAAAACCAACAATCAACAATAGAAGTCCAAAACAATACAAAAAACCTCTCATGACTGGATCTCACCTTTGCAGGACAAACGAAGCAGTTCGCACAGGAGGAACTAACTAATTTACTAAGTTTAGGGATTTTAAATCCCCACGACCAAGAAACGCTAAATAATCATATTGAAATCAACTATCTCCCTTGATGCAAAAAAACACATGGCTCTTTTCATATCCTTCAAAACAAAACGACCAAGGAAAAAAAATTCAAAACCCTAAAGCTCAACATAGCAATCTGCAACACCGCAGAATATCAAGCAAACTACAGAGCATATTTCAAACAAATCCTTGCACATGAATTAGGACATTATATCTATTTTTTCAGGGATCAACATCCCCAAGCTTTCGATGCCATTTGCCGAAATAACGAGCAAAATACCTGCAATGTCAAAGGATTTTTCAGCAAATACGCACAAAAGAGCAAAGAAGAAGATTATGCAGAAAGCTTCGCCTATCGATACAAAAATCTCGAAAAAGAAAAAGAATTCTGATCCGCCCCAACGAGCGAAACGATCCACCAAAAAGAAAATCATTTCAACCAGTTGTTTCCCTCCCTTTAACAGCTAGTTCAAATCCGAGAAATCATCCAGCAAAACAATTTCCTCAAATACTCCTCAAGAAGATGCAGAGGATTCAATATCGGGAGGAATAGCATCTTTTTTTGGGAAGGCAGAAAAGGAAGAATGAAAGACTGAATCTTGATAGGTAAACATTTCGTTATTAGAAGCGAAAAGGACATTTCCTCAAGGAAAGAACAAAAAATAACCAAAGAAAAGCGGAGAAACCAACAACGAACATCCTCAGATCAAAAAAGACATTCCCTCAAAAGAGATAAAACAAAACATCACTATGAAGATATCACAAAGAAAATCAAGAACAAACACAAAAAAAAGACACTCCCAGAATCAAACTAGGAATGCCTTCAAAACAATAATCTCATACCTGTGGAACAACAAAGTATGAGACAGGATTCTGGACCACATTACTCATTTCTATCGTTAATGAATCCAAAAGCCAGAGACTTCCCAGATCATCAGCAACGATATATCGAGTTTTCGCATCTTGAAACCATCGCTCAGGAAGGATAATCATCACTCGCTCTCCCAAAAGAGCCATAGAAACCTTTCGCAAAAAATCTGATTTAATCGGAACTTTTCTAAGACAAAAGAGATTGGAAACGACCATCAGGAGATCGGAAAACTTCGATTTTTCTTCACACTTAATCTCGGAAAAATTAAAAACTCCACTAGAAAGAACACATCCAGAAGAAGCAATTCTCCGACCAAGGTCTGGCAACTTTCCTAAGAGGAAACTACCAGAAATAACCTTTAAAGCAAAAGTATCCATAAATGTTTATTTTTTTAGGTATTTTTTATGAAAAGAATATTATCAATTTTAAAAGAAAAGTCAAGAGATAAAAAAAGCTGAACCTCATCAAGATTCAGACTTCTTTTTTTGATCAATCTCTACAGAATTATCAAGCAGTTCCAGAAAGAGAAGCAGTTCCAGAAAGAGAAGTAGCTCCAGATAGAGATACAGCCCCAGATATTACATCTTCCCCAGAGAAATCATCAAACTCTCCTGAAAATCCTCACATAGCTCCACCTCCCATTAATGCACTCCAAATTTCTTGAAGATTCTGAGCATCAGTAGGCGCAGTAAAAGTATGATTAGCGATTTTCTTTGCAACGAAATCTCCGTCTACATCTACTCCCACTTTATCTATAGTCAACTTAAACTGAGGTTGAAGAGAGAAACGATTTTGACTCAACGTAGCAGAAATCTTTCATGAAAGCTTAAAGAGTTGCTCTTTTTGAATATCTTTTCCAGTTTTTTCAGCTACAAGATCCAACTTCATACTTGAGATACCAGCTCTCTCAGCAACAAGGGTTACCTCCACTTGTCCAGATCCATCAGCAGATGGAATAATTGCCTTAGCTGTCGTTACCTTACCTTTTACTTGCTGACTAAGCTTCATTTTAAGATCACCCATTGAGAAATCACTATTTACTACTACAAAATCCACCTTATCTGCAGAACGAATCACAAAATAAGCTTCAGTATTCTCAAATTTTATACTAGAAAAAATCTGATCCAAAGTGTCTTTCATCTGCTGCTTTTGAGCAAGCAATACTTCATTTCCAGTAGAAGCCACATCTCCAGTCTCATTCAAAGCATAGAAATCAAGCACAACTTTCTTTATTTCCTCTAGGTTAAAATCTACTTTCCAAGCAGGATTTCATTCATAAGTAGTTGATACCACTCCCGTATAATAACTTGGATTCACTGCATAAAGTTTTTCATTCTGCCAAATATTAGCATTAGTCTCTGCTGAAGTCCTAAGCATTTCCTTAATTTCTGGAACATCCAAAGTAAGCCACTTATTCTTAAACATTTCAACCATCGCTAACGGCATTCCCCCAGCATCTTTTGGATTTGTCTCCAATACAAACTCATTAAGCTTAAAATAGAGCTGATAATCCTTCAAAAGCGTATTCAAGTTCACTTTCGCATCCAATTTCTGAAGATCTCCTGTTTGAGCATCTTTCTGCTCCATAGTAAGATTAAGACCTATGTCAGACTCAGAATCTTTCGTCTTATTATCAGATACACTCTTCACATCAAGCATAACTTTTCCTTTACCTCCATCAGTCTGCACATCTACCTGTGCTTTAAGATTTGATTCAATTAGCTTCTCCTGATCACCCATAAACTGTAATACATCTTTTACGATAGCATTCTGCTTATTATACACTTGTAAAGTCTCCTCAAAAGAGAGATTTGGAGCTTTCCCACATCATGCAAGCGTTATAGCAACGACAGAGACAAAGCTTAAAAGTCCAACTTTTTTTAACTGCATTTTTCATACCATGAAGAATTAAAAACCAATATCTAGATCAACTAAATATTTCTCCAACAAAATATAGTCATCTGGGATCATTTGTAAAGCTCAAGTTTGCTGAAAGCGAGAAAATCTAACAAAAAAGGACATATTCTCACCATAATCCTTATTTTTCCATCGTTTACCCTCCAAGCGAAACTGTTTTTGCGAAAAGGAAAGTTTTCATTCAAAAGAATTTATTCACCACATTCCAGAGTAAGAAATCTGATTTTTACCTTTTTTCAGTTCTACTTCCAAGGGTTCTCACTTTATCCCTGAGAAAGTTCCCTTAAAGACATTTCCATCAAAACTTCCTGAAAACTCAATCTCTTCTCAGAGATAATCCCATTTAGTCTGCCTAAAATATCGGACACCTCACTCACTTTCTATGCTTCAGCTAAGAAACTGCACCGTCTCTCCATACTGTAAAAGATAGTCCTCCAATTTCTCACGCTGAAAAAGTGATCAAGAAAAAATCTGTGGAAATAAAAGTAATTCCTTAGAAGGAAATACAAAAACATCTTTATTCCATGGAATTTTTATCCAATGATGAAGAATATCTTTCGCAATCAATTGAACAAATTGTGAGCCTACATTCCCCTCTCCCTGAGAAAAACGAAACCTTTCCGGATGAAAATATAAATCAACATCAGCTCCCCTAAATTGAGAAAGAAAAGAAAGAAAAAGCTGGTTCGTCAAACTCGATCAGCTCGTTTGAAGAGAAAGATCTATTTCCCCTCAAAATTCTTGACCAGAATACGCCATAAAACCCGTTAAATTCACACTTACCACGCGGGATTCCGTAGAAGCAAGCAGCTGACCGTCACCAGAAAAGACTGATTTTTCTCCAGCAAAAGCTTCATTTATCAAAGAAATCATTTGATTCATTCAGATCAAAATCCTTTCATTTTCCTCTCCAGGAGAAAGTTTTTTCCAACTACAGGCAGAAAAAAAGAAAACAAGCCCGAGAAAGATGAAGGAAAAAGTAATTTTTTTCATTTTTTCATCAAGATAAAATAGGTTGCCCTCTACCAAGAGGAATATACAAATTTTGAAACATAAAGAAAGCCCTTTTCATTTTCTTTTAATTTTTTTGACAAATAAAGACTTTCTCTATATAATTGGAATAAAGTATTTTACTTTTAAGGGCAACGCTCATGAACACAGTAAGAGTCGATATTGATTCCATTTTAGCCGGGATTGCAGAAAACCCGAATATTTCCGATCTTCATCTAACCTGCTCCGGGAAAAGTTCATATAGACTGAACGGGGATATTATCAAAGATGAAAAAATTCCGATCATCAACAGCGAAAATATGGAAATCATCCTCAAACAACTCTTTCAAAATAATGCCCAAAATTTTGATAAGTTTATCTGCGACAAAGAAAGCGATTTCGCATATGAAGGGAAAGATGGAACCTCTTATAGAGTAAATGCCTTTTTTGAAAAAGGAAAAATCTGAATCGTAATGAGAAAAATCAATTCTCGCATCAGAACGCTCGAAGAGATGATGTTCTCTAATCTCGCCGAGAGTATAAAAAGGAACGTCCTTGCAGCAAAAAAAGGACTTTTCCTAGTGACAGGATCTACAGGAAGCGGAAAATCAACATCACTAGTAAGTATGATTGAATATATCAACAAAACAAGAAACGAAAACATCATCACGATCGAAGACCCTATCGAATATATCTTTGAAGGAGATAAATGTAGTATTTCACAGAGACAGGTAGGACATGATACCTGGTCATTCAAAAACGCACTAAAAGCTGTAATGAGAGAAGATCCGGATATTATTTTTGTAGGAGAAATTCGTGATACTGAAACTGCAGAAACCGTCCTTAGCCTAGCAGAAAGTGGACATCTCGTTTTTAGCACCTTGCACACAAGTTCAGCAAGTCATAGTTTGAGTAGATTTATGTCCTTTTTCCCTACAAATATGGAACAAAGTATCGCCGACAGACTTTCAGATAGTCTCATCGGAATCCAATCTCAAATGCTCGTAAAAAGAACGGATACCAATACGAGAATCTGAATTTTTGAGCTCTTATTAAACACAGTTGCTATTAAAAATAATCTCAAAAAAATGGATCTTGGACAAGTTGATTCGACGATCGAATCTTCAAATCCACTAGGAATGATTTCAATGAAACAATACGCAAAGAAACTCGTAGATAGACAACTCATCAACCCTAAAGACGTAAAACATCTCTTTAGAGTAGAAGAAAGAGCAACCGAAACAGACTAAATCAGAATCTATCTATTATTTTATAAGGTATAGCCCAGAAATAATGCAAGAAACTTATAGCTGAAAAAGTGGAATGAAAAGACTTTCAAGGGATGAGATCAGAAAAATGAAAGAAAATATGCAAAAAACACCACTCATCCAAAAGCAAGCTGAACAATATCACAATAAAGAAAGTAAAGAAGCTGAAGCATTATTGAACAAAATAGAGATTCCTTCAGAAAAACAATGATGAAAACTTGATATCCAGCCACCAAAGAAAATCTGATTCTTCCAAAAGATTAAAAACTATTTATTTTGATAAAAATACCAAACAATGAATCCAGTATTACAGCAGTATCTACCACAAGAGCTACGGGAAATCGCAGCAGATTTCAAAATTCCTGAAGCCTTCTTGGTAAATAACTCAAACCTTATTCAGCTTATCTTAAAATCAAAATCTCTCGCCGAATACGAAGAGAAACAGAATTGGTTTAATCTTTTACCAATTATGTCTCCTGAACAAATAGAAAAACTCAGAGATATTCTCACGAGAGAACAACAAAAACTTGAGGAAATCAACCAAAAATACAGCCAAAAACAGGCCGAAATTTCGGAAAAATACCAGCAAAGTTTCAATCCTGCACTCTATAGCCAAGCACAGGCAAAAATCCATGCACAAGAAAACGAAGCAAGAGAACAAGAAATGATTGAAGCAGACAATTTACTGACCCAAATGTAAATATGAAAATATCAATAGCCAAGAAAATCAGAATTTTTAGTTTTATGCTTAGTAGCTTAGGAAGTATAGCAGTCTTTTCTCTATGAATCGGATACGCAAAAGGACAAGCAGGAAATACTAACGGAGATTTTCTTGAGCAAGCATTTACACCTGCCATCCAATCTGATGCTATCGTAGGATGAGATAGTATTGGAACCGACAAAATGAGCGTAGGAAAATACATCCTAAAAGAAGGAACAGAAATAAAAATCTGATGAAAAAATAAAGGAATCAATCGTAGACCATCACTTATTATTAGTATTTCAAAGTTCTTGCTCAGAATGACAATGGTCCTAGCAGTAACCATGATCATTTACAACGGTGTTCATTATGTTATCAAAGCATCTAAAGGAGAAAACCCAAAAGAGATCCTAAACAACATCCTCTATATCTGAGTCGGGATATTACTTGCACTGTTCAGTGTAATTATCATTAGATTGGTAAGTTCTATTGGATCAAGTAGTTTTAATGAGATTTCTTACCTCTCTAGCTCAATTTTTATTTCCTAATCACACCAAACCTGATGGTCAAAAAAATATTCTCCACCGTCATCCTCGCATTGTTTGCCACGCTCCCTGTCTTCGGGATCAAAGTTACCGTTCCTCAAGGACACGCAGGAGACGATCTTCCAAAAAAACACGTCGTCGATACCCAAGAGGAAGGAATATTTCAGTGAATCAATATCATCAATAAATATCTCCGATGGTCTTTTGCCGTCGTATGCACCGCAGTAGTTGTTTATGGAGGGTATCAACTCATTACCGCCAATGGAGACAAAAAAGCCATGAAAAAAGCCGTCTGGGCGCTAATGGGAGCTTGAATAGGAATTACGATTGCAATGCTGTCTTACACAATAGTAAGTTTACTGACAAATCTTTAAAAAAAAATAATAAATCTGACCACAAAAAAACTCTTGATCTTGCTCATCAAGAGATTTTTTTATAAAAAAAAGAAATAGCTGATGCTTTGGCTTGTTCTTAGCTGAATAGAGCAGTTTTCCATCAAAACACTCAAAAAACTTACAAACACAAACGAAAAAATAGAAGCAATCAGCAAAAACTCACCCTGGAATTGAGAGTAAAATGACAATTTGGTTGAAAATACCCACTGTAGTTTGGAGTAAAATGATGATTTAAATGAAACGACAAAAGTTTTTTCCACCAAAAATAAAGTTTATTTAAAAAAAATCCGACGAATCACAAGATTCATTCAGATTTTTTGTCTAATCCTTAAGGGCGACTTTCTTATATAGCTACACAAGCACCAACTAAGCAAATTGATTCCTAAATTCTACAGGGACATTCTGGTTCACCATTCCAGAGATATAGTAGTTAAAATCTCACATAGTGATATAGCTTTTCCCTCTAGCTAACTTTCTATGCAACCCTGCAAGTTTTGCAGCAGAAATAGTACTAGACTGGAAAACATAATTAGGATTACTTGAATAATTCATAGCTATCGGGAAAAAAGTATAGAGATAAAGATCTTTGAGAGACCTAAACTTTTTCCCTGGAGAAAGTTGATAATACTTTTTCACATAATCAAGCTGTTGAACAGCAGACATAGATCTAAGAGCAGAAACTGTTGTTCCCAACTTTGTAGCAGTACTTGGCATAATTTGGATCAAACCTGTCGCTCATGTTGATTTATTAGCTATAGCAGGATTGAATGTTCCTCAGGTTTCTGATGCCATCAGCGCCATTAATCGATTAGGATTAATATCGAGTTCGGCTGCAATTTTCTCCATCTTCTGCTTAAAAGCTTTCTTCTGTTCTTCTGTTCAAGGAATCTTATCATAGAAAAGAAGGCTTCCATTATATCCATGTCTTCACAAAGCTTCATCTAACTGATCATTGTTTATATCATTACCAGATTCTGGTTTTTGACCAAGATTCTCCACAAAATTATTGATATTTTCTGGAGAAGGATTTGGAGAAATAGAATTCACTACAGGGTTATTAGGATTCACTACAGGCTTATTATTTCCAATAGGAGCAGATCCATTAGGATAAATATATCTATCCTGCCCATTTTGAGTTGCTAATAGAGCATCAGTATATTGATCAGGTAGAAAAACCTGAGCCTCCACACCATCTATCACATCATCTTTATTAAGAGCAACCCCTGAGAGGAGAATAAACGCTAAAGTATCAGCATTAGGTAGTGAAGATAAAGCTTTCGGATTTGAAGCAAAACGCTCCAATCCCTCATGGAGATAAGTATCCACAAAAGCTTCTCTTTCCTGTGGAGAGAGTTTTCTTTTGAGAGTAAGCTTCGTTTTGTCTCCAACCTTTACTTCTTGCACAAAATCTTCTCCCTTAAAAACAGGACTTTTAGTCATTTTCAGAGTAGAAAGATTTAAAAGTTCAGGTTTTTCATCTATTTTTTGAAGAATTTGACTTTTTATCAGAGGCATATCCAGAGCAAACTTGTGCTGAGCCGCATCCTCCACTTTGAGATTATGTTGATCAAGAAGTGTTTTAGCCGTAGTAGCTTGAAGAGTTTTTTTCTGCATATAATTTTTATAAGACTCAGCAATATATGCTTTCTGAGGCTGTTTAAGCTCCCTATCAAGAATCCTTTTTTTCCAAGCTCTTTCCAATCCTTGAACTCCCCCAGAGAAACCAAGCAAACCTAAAACAACATTAAGAACTCCTCCAAGTGCTGGAGTTTTCCTGATTTGCTTCCAAAGATCAAATCCTAGCGTTGATTTCAAAACTTTTGAAGTATTTCCCAAAACATCCATACTATCAAGTAGTTTATTTCCTAGAGCATCAATATTCTGAAAAACACCGTCCGCCTTTTCCAAGATTCAGAGCATTTTTTTCATAGTCTCAGGAGTTTCCACCATTTTGATAGATCAAAGCTGTTGTTTCATTTTTTCCTTTCCCATCTGGAAAGCCTGCTGTTTCTCTTCATTAGAAAGGTTATTTTTAAGAGCACGCAAATCAAACTGTTCCCAAGTAATTGAATCAAGTGAAATTTGATTCGGTTTTGGACTATCCCTTGTCGTAATATCTTGCTTCCAGAGAGGATTTTTGAGCACTTTTTGATAGAATTCATAAGGATCATCCAACTTACTTAATTGAGCTTGGTTTTTTGGTAAAGCAAGAAAGTCTGTAAGATTCAAAAGCGTCTTTCCTTGACCAAAAGAAAACGAAAACTTCTCTGAAAAATCTTTTACCTGGGTTACAAGATTCCCTAAACTACTAAAATCCATACTAGATAGCTGTCCCAAAAAATTGATATTCGTCTCATTTCCCATTTGAGCCAAAGTCTCCATCAAAAACAATTCCGTAGCAGGAATAACTACCTTCTTGAGATAATCTGGAACTGGTTCAGTCAGCCCAATATTTAGTTTTCTAGCATAAAACTTTGTTAAAGCAATATTTATCTTCCTAAAAACAAACTCTAACCTTTGTTCTGGAGTTTTTCCTTTCAAATCAGGATAATCATCAAATTGAGGATTCTTCAATATAGAAAGCATGGTATTTTTGAGCGGAGTTCCATCAAGAGTATCCAAAGTCACAAGCTCATTCATTCCATAGTTCAAATTTTCTATGGAGGTCTTTACATTTCCTATTCATTCTTTAACAAAATCTAATGAAGAATCCTTTTTCTCCACTGGTTCTAATTTTTTATCAGGGAAAGTCTGAATCTTCTCTTTAGTTTTTTGTTGTGAAGATAGAATCTTCTCGGGCACCTTCACATCATCTTTAGAGTTTTTAGGTTGAGACCAATCAGTAGGGAAATCAATAAATCTATAATTCATAGGAAGAACATAAAGTATATAAAATACATCTCTAATTGTAGCGAAAATAGCTAAAAAAGCAAAAAATCAAGTTTTTTTTCTTGACAGAGTAGTACTTTTCAGTAGTATGCCTATAAATATCATGTCAACCTTTATTTTCTAAGATTGAACAATGAAAAAAATCCTTGCATTTCTGCTGATCACTTCGCTTTTTTTTCAGCCACTTGCAATTTTTGCAGAAGAAATGGAATCTCATCCAGAACCAACGATTTCAACGGAAGTTTGACAAACCTGAGCAGAAGAAAATAAGCCAGAAATCCAGTCATCACAAAAAAAATCAGAAGAATCTTTTTCTTGAAACATCGCAGAAACAAACAATTTAACAACTGGAGAAAACATAAAAAACAGCTCTAGTGAAAATATCTCTGAAGAGGAAAAATCATCTCATGAAAAAAGCACAGAGAAAGTAGAGGAAAACAACAAAGAATCAGACATTGAAGATAAAGTTTGAAACTTCACACCAGAAAATGAAATCATCAGCCCAGACGCCTCTGAAATAGACACTCAAAAAGATGCAATAGAAATCCAAAATCATCAACCGATTCTCCTTACATCTTGAAATTTAGAATCTTCAAACGAAGATGATGAACCAACACTCATCATTACAGAAGCTTTTTTTGACAAAACAAATGCACGAATAGAAATAAGCAATACTAGTCATAAAACATTTTCATGAATGATTGAGCTTACGTGAAACCTTAGCCTAACAAAATGAGCCAACAAAAAACAACCATTACTCTACAACCTACAAATTCCCTGAGAAACTTCTATCGTCCTAACACAAAATAGCAAATATTTCACAACAAATTTTCCAAAAAAAATCATCAAAGATAAATATACCTTCAATTGGAAAAGTTGACTAAATCTGACTTTAACCTATTGAAACAATAAAACTGACAGTCTCATCGTTCACCCAGATTGGACACAGTTTTTGGAAGGGAAAGATAACTCTTTCGAAAAAGTGCTCATAAACGGGAAACGACTAACTACGAGGACAACCATCGACAGAATCAAAAACATAAAGTGAAAAAATCGGGTTGCAAATCCATGAACATTCTTCACAGAAGCAGAAAATGCAAAAGACATCTCTCTACCCAAGGAAAAACAACCTTCAAGTGAAGAGGAAGGAACAGACATCCCCATATCCTGCAATACCTTTATCGATCGTAATAGACTAGAAGTACAAGAAATTTTCCGAGGAAATAGTGCTTATCCAGCTTTCATAGAATTAAAGTGGACCGATACTCCTGCAAAATACGAAGAAATCATGTTAACAGGAACGATTTTAGCCAAAGAAATAGTCTTAGAAAAAACAGATTTTCGAGAAAAAAACAATACCTTCGTCATCAGTAAAGATGAAACACGATACGACAAAGGAATCGACAGTCAATCTAATCCTGACTTTAATCTACTATATCAGACTTGATACCTAACAATTCAATGATTTGATGGACAAACACGACAAGTTTTAGACACCATTATTTTGACAGCAATTGCTCCAGAAAGTTCCAGCTATCCAAAAGGAGAAAAAGCAGGATGCTTTCCAATATTTAATACAACCGGAGACTTTTCTCCTGGATTTGAAAAAAAATTCCTAGATTTTTTCAAAATAGACAGCAAACCAAAAATAGAATATATTACCATCAATTGAGGGGGGAGTTGTCACTGCCCATCAAAAGAAGAACTCTGCACTTCAGAAAGTAATAAACAAGAAAAGCCTCCTAAAAACCAAGAAGAAAACAAAAAAAATAAAAACTCAGAAAATAAAAATCAAGAAACCTCAAAAATAGATATTAATACCTACCAAGTCAAAATAGAAGATATAGAATATGATCCTCCTGGAGCAGACACTAACGAAAGTATCACACTGATCTTGACCAAAGGTGAGGAATTAGACCTCAGTCTATTAACCTTGGATATCAACGGGAAAAACAAAAAGTTAAAGGGTATCCTTAAGCAAGGAATTTCTGAAACATTTAGAGGAAATTATTGATTTCCTAATTCTAGTAAAAATGGAGATACCATCACTGTCCATTTAAAATATAAAGAGACTATACTGGATACTTACTACTATAAGATCTCTCCTAAACAAAAAAAAGAAATCCAAAAGCCAGAAGGAATCAAAGTATTCTCAATCATTGATGGCGACACGATAAGATACAAAGATGAAAATGGAAAGTTAGCATCTGTTCGCCTTATCTGAGTTGATGCACCAGAAAGCAATACTGCAAGATACAAAAAAACAGAATGTTATGGAAAAGAAGCAAAAGACTACCTTACACAAAGACTAAAAGGGAAAACCATAGAGCTTTCCTTTGACAAGGGACAGGAAAATACAGACAGATATGGAAGACTTTTAGCATATGTATCACTAGACGGGAAAGTCATTAATGAAGAACTCATCCGCAATGGATACGCAAAAGAATACACCTACAAACAAAATTATGAAAAACAAGAAGCTTTCAAAAAAGCAGAACAAGATGCAAAAAACGAACAATTAGGAATACGAGATCCAAAAAACTGTCCAGATCCTTCGCTAAAAGATGAAGAAAAGAAAAATAATGTTGAAAATCTAATCATAAAAATCCAAAACATTGACTATAACCCAAAAGGAAGTGACAAAAATAATGAAAGTATCACACTATCTATCTTTGATAAATCAAAAATGATAAAATCTTTAGATTTTAATAATCAATTTTGACTTTTCATCTTAGAAAAAAATGTATCAGGCATGAATCTAAGCTTTGAAGATATTGAAGGAAGTGGAAAATTCAAAGACCTAAGCTTTTTATGAAATATTGAAATAACTAATCCTCTTATCCTAAAAGGCGACTTTTGACTCCCAAATACAAAATCAAGCTGTATCGCTCTAGTTCAAAATGAGCATCTTTTTGACATCGCATGCTACGATATTGAAAAGAAAACAGAAAAAAATCCTGATAAAGAGAGTAAACAGAGAGAAAAGGAAGAAGAATGATTATCAGGGATTATACTTAAAATTCACAGCATAACACCTAATCCAAAAGGAAAAGATCTAGGCAAAGAGAAGATCGAGATTTCTTTTACCGATGAAACAAAAAAATTCCAGAAATTATCGCTCTGAAGCGGATTCTATCTCCTAATAAACCAAAAAAATAAAAAATATCTCTCATGAGAACTAGAAGAAGGAAAACCAAAAATTTTCGAATGAAATTTCAATTTCCCGAATACCAATAGCTGTATTTCGATAGGAAAAGGAAATCAAATCTTTGATACTTTTTGTTATACCAAAGCAAAAGAAGGAGTAACCTATACTTCAACCAATGAAATACTACAAGATTTCACCACAGAGGAACGATCAATCATAAAAGCTATGAAACTAATCAAAGAAGGGAATAAATATTGCATACAGTACAAAAATCAGAATTTTACCTGCCGCAATATTCCAAACACCAGGAAACAACAAGAAAAACAACGAAAGATAAAATCCCAAGCACGAGAATCAGCATTTTTCTGATTAGAAAATATGCTCAAAACAGAATATTCTCCACGATACCAACAAACAAAAGTAAGTGAATACTTTTCCCTTGCTAAAAAGATGAAGTCAGATCTAAAAAATAATATTTTCTCAACCAACATAGACGAGGATAGCTATGAATGGAAAGCTTTTCCAAAAATCTTTGAAAAAGAAACAGATCAAAGCCTGATCGATACCTCCGAAAAAATCTTAAAAAAAATCTTCTCCTCAGAAATAAGATCACGCTATGAAGAGAAGAAACAACAACGAATAGCAGCACTTCCAGACACAATCTAAAATAATCTATTCTTCAATCTGAAGCGTTATCTTTTCAGGAACAAGAGCTTTGGGAATAATAATCCACAAAATATTTTCCGGAGAAAGTTTACTATGAATTCTATCAAAATAAATCTGAGCAGGAAGATCGATGATTTGTCTAATCTTTCCTCGATAACATTCTTCTTTCACAGGCAAAAGATTCTCTTTTAAAGGTGTTAAAATTCTTTCTCATTCAAGAATAAGCTTATAATCTTCAATAGTAAGACGTATAGTTTCCTTTTTTACTCCTCAAAGTGGCATAATAATAACAATTTCTTGAGAAGATTCATAAATATCATAAGGAATTAATGGTGAATTTTCCGATTGCATAGTTTTATCGTGAGGAAATTAGTAAAGCTTCATAATTTTTGTTATAATTTTCTTTTTCGCCTCTGGATCTTTGATATAGTGCAAAACAATTTCTCCCTGATTGTCTCTATCTCACTCTGAGAGAAAAATCAAGTTTCAATTATCAAAAATATTGTACCAAAAAGTATTTTTTTGAATAGTAATAGTTTTGATATTCTTTACATAACTAGATTTGATATCTCTCTTCAAAGGTCAAGTCTGATTGTATCTCGTAAGATACTCAGGAGTAACGAGAGAAAAATCCATAACATAGTCCAAATAATACTTAAACAGCGGAGCAATAACAAAAAGATAAATGATAAACAGCACTCAAGTAACAATATACTTTATATTTCAGAAATCCTCTAGACCAAGATAAATAGGAAACTGAACCAAGATAAACATAATCGTCCATCAAAAAAATGGAACAATCACCTTCGAAAAAAAGAAAAGAAAACTTTTATTGAGAATGAAAACATTCTCTTTTCAAAATTTATCTACGGCTTCTTGGTATGCCTCTTGCTTCCATTCAGTATCAAAGTTAGAAAAAATCTTCATAGTTCCAAGCTAAAGAACTAAAAAAGAGAAAAAGTCGGGAATAATCTCACAAAAACTCTACCTATAAGATGAGAATCTGGGACAAGATAATTCGCTCCTTGATAACAAGACTTTGAAAAACAAGAAAGAGAATCAGAAGTGCTTCCTCTATGATCTCACATGACAAAATACCCATTACTCACTTCAAATTCTGTCTTTTCTCACTGAGGAATAGTTTTAGTATCAGGATAAAGATACGGTTCATCTAAACGGAAACAATACTGCCCATTCGAAGCCTGAATATCAGAAACAGGAGCTTCATTATTACAAATATAGGTCAAATCATCTACAAACTTTACCGTCTCTCAAGGTAATCCAATAATCCTCTTAATATAAGGAATATTCTTGCCAGGAGGCACAAAAACAACCACCTGTCCCCTCTCTAAAGTTCAAAACCTCTGAGTCAACTTTTCCACAATAATCCAATCATTAGATTCAAAGGTTGGAAGCATACTTGATCCCACCACCGTATATGGCGTCCCAATAAAAAACCTAATAAAAAGAATAATTCAGAAAACAAATACCAAGAAAACAATCAAATCAAAAGTTTCAAGTCAGAATTTTAATATTTTTTGCTTAAAAGACATCGATAAGAAAAGGTTAAGAAGTAAGAATAAGTAGAAAAACCATACAAAAAAGCCTTAAAAAGGAACCTCACTATCAAAATCAGAGAGCGGATCAATCTCTACTTCATCTGAATTCGAAACTTTCGTATCAAGGAAAATAAAATTATCAATAATCACTTCTGTAGAAAATCTATCATGTCCTTCAGTATCCTGCCATTTTCTGGTTCTTAATCTCCCTTCAAGATAAATTCTCTTTCACTTAGTAAGATACTTTCCAAGCACTTCTGCAGTATTCCCATAGGCAACACATCTATGATATTCAGCATCTTCCAAAACATTTCCTTCTTTATTTTTATACTTTCTATTGGTTGCAAGAGTGAAATTAACGACAGCACTTTGAGTGCTCTCTATAGTCTTGACCTGTAAAGTACTCGTAGACCTCCCAATCAACATTACCTTATTCAAATCCATCTCACAAACACAAACGGAATAAAAACTTCTTCATTCAGTGATGAAATGTAGTTATTTTTAGGAAAAAAGCAACTAAAAATATCTCAAAAATACCCAACTCCCCAAAAATATAGCTCCAAAATCTCCTGCTTTCGCCTAAACTCTAAAGAACCAAATCCCAAAAACAAAAAAAATCTGAATATCACATCAGACTTTTTAGCCTTTACCTAGAGCGGGACTTGAACCCGCACGGCCGTGAAGCCACCAGATTTTGAGTCTAGCATGTCTACCAGTTCCATCACCTAGGCATAAAAGCAAGAAGTAATGTAAAGATTTTCCAAGCAAAATCAACCCTTTTTCATGGAGCGAGTGACGGGACTCGAACCCGCTGCCTCTTCCTTGGCAAGGAAGCGCTCTAGCCAAATGAGCTACACCCGCATAGAAAGGGAGCATTTCCTACCCCCAGCAAAAAAACTTACACCTCAATAATTTCCAAATTTTTCTCTTCTCTCTTTTTCTTAACCCCAGAAGTCATAATAAAATTCGTTGGTCAAACAATCAAAAGAAGCACACCTACCACACAACTCAAATCTCCAAAGTAAGCATCATTCATAGGATCATTGAGAAAAACGGTCTTTCACATCACAATAGCAGAGATACCCAAGACAAAAAGCGTAGCTCTACTAAACCTCACATGAATCGGATAAATACCGTAAAAAATCGAGATATAAAGAGAAATAACAATCAGCACAACACAAAAAACAAAATTCACATGTTGATATTCTGGGAGGACGATGGGTTTCTGCATAATAAGTGAATAAATCAAATATCATGAAAAAGTTCCAAAAGCTGTGATAACCCCGATCCTCTTGAGAGCGTCCCTCATAAGCAAGAAACAAAGAAAATAAAACAAGCATTAAAGTAAGCAAATCCTTTCAATTTTCAAGAGCAATGTTAAATCTTGAGGATTAATTAATAATAAAAGAATATAAATTATTTAATAGAAATAATAAACCTAAAATGTAAAAAGTTTTCTAAAACTCATCATCAATTAGATTAAAAGGTAGATCTCTCAACTTACGTTCAGTGTTAAAACTTTGTGAATTTTATAAAACTTTTGTGAACTCAGACTCATTTTTACAAAACGACACAATAAGACATGTCAATCATTTGTGAAAAAAGTTAGAATAATTTCTTGAAATATTCCCGATATTTTTCTTTATGGTTTGCTTTTTCTGTTCAGAGTTTTCAGGTGGATTTAAGAATTGAATAGTCTACCTTTCCATGCTGCTTCTGAGTAGCTGCTAATCCCAGATACGGCAGATAACTCTGAATATACTTTGCATTTTCTCCATACCAAAACGGAAATACTTTTGCCAAAGAGGAGGTAAACCTGATACTCCATCTTTGAAATGTAGGATTGCTTTTGAGTCCAGCCGGGAGTAAGGCAAGGGCGGCCGCCTTTTCACGTGCTTGATAACGATCCCTAAATTCTATTAGCTCGGGAGGCAAAAGCTCTCCTGTCCCAAAAAATGCTACCCTTCCTTTTTGCTCTTGGAGGGAAAAATTCAAAGCATGAGTAGAAAACCTGAGCTGAGATTGTGGTCCTACTTTGATGAGATTTCCTTCTTGATCTTGAAGCACGATAAAATTATGCTCCTCCTCCTGCTGAGAGGCAAATTGAAGAAGATAATCAGTATTTTTGTCTAATAAGAAGGTCTGACTTTTTGTGCTTGCGGAAATCACCTTTTCAGACATAGGAGACTTCAAAAGAATCGTCGTATAGGAGGGCACAAGCATTCCATCAAAGACCGTAAAAAGAAACGATCATTGCTGCGTGATAAATTGCTCCTCATCAAAGGGCTGCCTCCACCACATCAGCGCTGCAATGCTGACCATCAACGCGAGAATCACCCCATAACAGCTAGAAAAGAAAACCGTCTGCCACTTTTGTGCTCTAACGGTCATTACTTCATATACAATCCCATACCCTGCCCCATACAGCACCAAAAACTCTAACCATGAAAGATTGATCCCCGGCTGGACGAAAATCAATAAAAAAAGATAGACTTCTGCGATAATAAGAAGTTTTTTAAAGAACTTCGTATTTTGGTCCGTCGTTTCCCAAAGAGCTCCGCCGAGCAACCAAAAAATCCCAAACAAAATCCATACTACCAGATGCTCGCCAAACAATGCTTCCATCCCAAACCCTAGCCCATTGCTTACCACCAAAAAAAGAAAGATCCCGCACAGACTTCCAATACTTATCAGAAAAGGTTTCATACGATACGCCATCTTTCTTGGTAAACTAAAGATCTCGCTCTCAATTGTAGCGATTTTTCACAAAAAAACAAATAAGTCCCCTTTTACTTTCCGTCCTTTTTAACCCATCAGAAAAAAGCTGACTCCTTCCTTCTTTTTACAGCATTACGAGTATAAAAAGTTCTTGATAAAGCAGAAATATCTACAATAACTCCTTGACTTTCTCGGAAAAATAGCTATCACAAGGTTTGTTTTAGACTCATAAAGATGAATATATGAGAAAATATTCAATGCTCCTCTTGATACTTGGAGTAATGCTCGTGAGTTGATGTCAAATTATTCCTGAGAATGAGAGGAAAACGCAGACTGGAGATGGAGATAGGATCCAACAGGAAAGTTTGAGTGGAAAAAGTACTCAAACAGGAGAGGAAGCCAAACTCTCACCAGCACAAATCTTGAGTTGAAAGGAGGCAAAACTCACCCTTGCCGAAGTGCAAGCACAGACAGGAGATGATACTCCGATTGTTGTGATTACGGAAGCAAATAGCGGGGCAATTGTAACACAGACGGGAGATTCACTTATCTATAGAAATGAAGTCTATGGATTTCAAGTAAAACTTGGGGAGGAGACTAAGGGATGTAAGCTCTTTGTGGATATAAATAGCGATAATATGCCTGATAATACTACTTTTCTTCTCTATGGAAAAGTATGGACAGGAGAAGAGAGTCCTCTTGCTTGAGCCTTATGGAAACTCTGAGCTGTTGAAATAGGAGGAGCAAGAATCTTGAGCACTGACAAGTACTGGGACCTCTATAATGAATGAGGAGATAGTATGCGATGATTTGACAGTTTTATAAAGGAGACATTATGATACAATCAGAAATATTTCTTCTTACAGACCTTTACTAATGTTACTCATAAGGTCCTAAGTGATTGGTTACCCAACCTTAAATGCACTCCCTATAAACATGAAGACTGATACGAAGGAAAAGATTGTTGAGATGTCGACAGAATATTATTTAAAGATTTTACGATCTTAAAGTTCTAATTAGGATACTCTCCCGATAATTTAAGAGAAAAGGCCTCTATGAGATTCCATAGAGACCTTTTGAATACTTAATAATTACTCTTTCTGATACTCTTCCTGAAGATAACCTTTTAGGTAAGAAAAAGAAATAGGCTGTTTTGAAATATTTCTCACGATCACAAGAGCATGCGGTTCTGAAATTCTCACCGGATTGATAACTAAATTTAAGCACTTACTCGGAGCTACTAAATAAGAAAAGTCAACTCTGAGACAAGAGCTCCTTTCTAATTCCAAAACTAGTGGCCAAAAAAGCTGATTATCAGGATAAAATCTTTCATCTTTCTCCTTATAGAAACGATAATTAATTCGTAATCCTGTAGATGAAGAAAAATCATAAAGAGAAAATCCTGTGCTGAATCCTATATCTCTCACATCTATGGCAATACTTTTCTTAGGAGGGATGGTAATCCTAGTTGATCAAGAAGCTGGTTCTAAAAAAAGTTCAGCATCTTCTAAAGAGAGATAACTATAAATAGAAAAATCTGATTGTAAACTCTGCACTCCAAAATTCAGATTTTTTATGTTGAATCGTAGCTGTTCTCTGATTTTAGGATTTACCAAAAAAGAAAAGCTACCGATTAAGAAAGAACATACGATAAAGAAAATAATCTTTTGACATCATTTGAGATGCATGGCATCAAAAAACAAAAATAAACATAGAGAGACGAGAAACAAGTCCCTCTAAAAACATTACTCCCATCTCATAGAAGTAGATACCTGCTCATTATCACAGGAGCTTGTTGTAGTAGCATAACAGTAGCCAAATTCAATCTTATCTCCCTTAGCTACCAAACTTTTTAAGACAGGACCTTTCTTTTTTTCTTGACTTACGCCAACTCAGATATAATTTTTCCCAAAATAATTGCAAGCCATACCATCACCCCTTTTCCCAAAAAAAAGACCCTGAATACCCTTCAGGTACTAAACCTACTTTGTTTCAAAAGGGGATGTTATTAAGGTATGTAACCTTCTAAAAACTTCCAATTGGAGATCTCAAGCAATACAAAGCGTTTGTTGCCGTTTCTTCTTGTTGTAATCACACCCAAAATACTGACTCCTTTCTTGCGGACTTCGTTCCTCAAAAGCAAACCGTGTATAAAAGCTAATCAAAGAAAGATTAGCAAAGAGTAGAAAAATGACGATGGAAACTATCACTTTTTTCCATCCGCCATACTTAAGAAAATGAAAGATTTTTCTCAGCACGGTCATGATATCGTTCCAGAGCATTATTATGTGGATTCAGAATAAAAGAGGTAGAGTTAATGTAGCCATACCTCCAAGTTCTTCTCTTTTTATACCCTACGTTGTTTTTTGTTATGCCAACTCAGATATAATTTTTCCCAAAATAATTGCAAGCCGTACCATCACCCCTTTTTTCCAAAAAAAGACCCTGAATACCCTTCAGGACCTTTTCTTTTATCTAAAATAAAGTTCTTATCCTTCACTTTCGTTCTCTTTTTCATCTTCCAAATCCTCAGGATGCAAATGCACCAACCCGTTCCTCTGCCTCCAAGCCAATTTCGTCGCTTTGATGTATAGAAAGTTCCCTAGGCAGTAGAATCATCTACAATAACTCCTTGACTTTCTTGGAAAAATAGCTATCACAAGCTTTGTTTTAGACTCATAAAGATGAAAATATGAGAAAATATTGAATACTCCTCTTGATACTTGGAGTAATGCTCGTGAGTTGATGTCAAATTACCCCTGAGAATGAGAGGAAAGCGCAGACTGGAGATGGAGATAAAATCCAGCAGGAAAGTTTGAGTGGAAAAAGTACTCAAACAGGAGAGGAAGCCAAACTCTCACCAGCACAAATCTTGAGTTGAAAGGAGGCAAAACTCACCCTTGCCGAAGTGCAAGCACAGACAGGAGATGATACTCCGATTGTTGTGATTACGGAAGCAAATAGCGGGGCAATTGTAACACAGACGGGAGATTCCCTCATCTATAGAAATGAAGTGTATGGGTTTCAGGTAAAACTTGGAAAAGCATGGAAAGGGGGGCAGATTGGGGTAGCTCAAACATCTGAGGCTGCTAGCATACAAGAAACCTATATTATTTTTAATCTCCCCTATGATCGAAAAGGCGGGATACCAAATGCTGGGGCCATAAGTGGTATGGATCGAAACTCTATATGGGTAGGTCAAATTATTATTCAATCTTATGAGAATCACGAGAAAACAGAAAATTATATAGCCAACTTACATAAAGGGAAAGCCTATGATGCCTTTTTCGATGAAGAAACCTATTCCTCTGTCCTTTGAAAGAATAATCAATATTACTTTTTAGGAAGACCTTTTAGTCAAAAAGAATTAGAGCTTCTTTTTGCGTGAGAGTATCGTAAAAGGGATAAAGATATCTTTGAGACTCTAGAAATCTTTGAT
>ERZ773063.479-NODE-479-length-26467-cov-10.932266_pt1 | contig 26467 bp, 24 predicted proteins | sample MGYA00580625_ERZ773063 | MGnify/ENA primary metagenome ERZ773063 (study PRJEB29015, sample SAMEA2738022) | human oral metagenome | biome: human oral; feature: human-associated habitat; material: dental | place: China | collected 2042 ... | reverse complement strand
CCTCTGCAAATTTTAGCACAACATTCCCGACAAATCCATCACAAATGACGACATCGAAATTTCCCTTCGGTACATCACGCCCCTCTGCGTTGCCGCAAAAGTGAATGTTCGGCTCCGCCTGGAGCAGTGGATAGGTCTCCTTCGCCTGCTCGTTCCCCTTCGTCTCCTCCTCACCGATATTGAGGAGTCCCACGCGCGGATGCGCGATGCCGAAGACGTGCTGTGCATAGAGCGAGCCCATGACGGCACTCTGTACGAGGTGCTCCGGCTTTGAATCCACATTTGCGCCCGAGTCGAGCATGAGCGTCACGCCGTCCGGTGTCGGCATCGGCGTTGCAATCGAGGGGCGCCCGACACCGCGAATCCGATGCAGGATGAGCTGTGCCGCCGCAACTGCCGCGCCGGTCGAACCGGCAGAAAAGACCGCATCGCAGTTCCCTTCCTTTACAAGACGCGTCGCAACGACAACAGAGGAATCCTTCTTCGTACGCACCGCCTCTGCCGGATGCTCATCCATACGGATGACCTCGGAGGCATGTACGATGGAAATGCGAAGCGCCGCGAGATCCTCACCGTGAAGCTCCGCGCGAATCTTCTCCTCATCCCCGATCAGCACGATCTCACAGTCATACTTCTTCGCCGCGCCCACCGCGCCCCGCACAATCTCCTTCGGTGCGAAATCACCGCCCATCGCGTCGACCGCTATACGCATCCTGCACTCCCTTCTCTCATTCCGTTTTATCGATCAATGATTGAGTGACACCACGATAAATTTTGCACGAAAGACCTCTTTGTTCTCTCGATAGGTTTTTACCCAAACAAAAATCTTATTGCCGCGCACCTTCACAATCTCCGCCTGCGCAATGACCGTATCCCCCTTCTTGATGGGGATCTTGTACTTCACATTGGCAACGCCCGTCATCGCAACAGGAGCGTCGATGATCGCGAGGGCAAGCGAGTTTGCCTGAGAAAAGAGCGCCGTGCCGCGTGCGATCTCCGAATTTGTAAAGAGAAGATCTTCCGTCACGCGCAGTGCCGATGTCCCCCGTACCCCAAGTTCAAGCGATAGGAGATCGCCGATCACCTCAGTATGAGGAATGGCGCGTACTTTTTCGCGTGCATTTTCCGCAAGCGTACGCACGCGGGTGCGCAGCTCCGGAATACCGAGCTCCGTACGGTCAAGCCGTACGGTCTGCACGCTCACCGCAAGCTTTTTTGCAAGTGCCTCGTCGGTCAGAAACGGTTCTTTCCGCACCGCCATGACCAGCATCTCCTGCCGCCGTCGTTTTTTTTCCGTCATCACGCCACTCCTCTCCAAAACACATGATGTGCCAAGCCGCATCACGCATTCATTATTTTTTAGCACCTGCTGCTATCAACACGAAAGGATTATACTAGGTACTAAAAAAAATTGCAAGAGGATTTGATTAAAAATAAAAAGAGCTGCCGCAAAAAGTCAATCCAACTTCTTGCAACAGCTCAACAGTTCTCATTCAGCCGCCTCGACTACAGGTTTTCCGTCATAATAGCCACATTCCATGCACACATGATGCGGAAGCTTCGGCTCATGACACTGCGGGCACGATACATAGTGCGGCGCTTCGAGTTTCCAGTTTGCACGACGGCGGTCGCGGCGCGCTTTCGATGTTTTTCTCTTTGGTACTGCCACTTTGGATACACCTCCTTAATCGTTCTTGAGCAGGCTCTCTAAAGCCGCCAGTCGGGGATCGGGCACGAACGAATCGCAGTCACATGTCCCCTCGTTCAGGTTCTGTCCGCAAACCGGACAGAGTCCCTTGCAATCAGACTTACACAGCTCACGCAGCGGCTCAGCCACAAGGAGGGTATCTCGCACGAGGTCATCCAGAATGATGGACTCACCATCATAGAGTGCCGCCTCATCCGTTTCTCCCGGAGTCTTCGCATAGTCCTCAGAAAAATCAAGCATCATCTCCCGCTCCCCCTCCGCGAGGCAGCGATCACAGACAAAGCATCGGTATGTGCGGACAGTACCCGCAACACGCAGGGACGATCCCGTGTTCATCACCGAACCGTCCACGCGAATCTCTCCGCGAAACAGTCCGGCATCCTCCCCCAAATCGAGGGATTCTGGTGCAACCGCAAACGAGAATGTATGTCTCTCACCGGGTGGGAATGTCGTCTCATCAACATCCAGCTTCATCATGACGCATGACCTTTCACATTATAGCGGCGGTTTTCGGCATTGTCAAGGAGCGTTTTTGAGATCAGAGATCGGACGCTTCCTCCTGCGGCGCATTCATCTGTGCCTTTGCCGTGCGCAGGACATTCATCGCCTGATTCAGCCCCATCTCCGCCTGCTGCACCCCCTTGAACGTGCTGCCGACGTGCGCGATCAGCTGCTCGAACACCTGATTTGCATAGGCATCCGCATCGCTCTGGAGGTTAGCGGCACTCGTCTGCGCCTGTTCCATGATCTCGCGCGCCTGATCCTGCGTCTGCTGCATGATCGCACGGGCGCGCTCCTTCGCCTGAATGACGATCTCGCTCTCATCAATCATCTGATTTGCGCGTACCTGCGCAGCGTCAACAATCTCCTTTGCCTCCCCGTGCGCACGACTGAGAATACTCTCCTGTTCCTGCATGATCTCCGATGCACGGTTCAGCTCCTTCGGGAGATCCATGCGCAGTTCCTCCACGAGATGCACAATCTCATCGTCATTCACTAGAGCCTTGTCGCTGAAGGGGAGGTGGGATGCCTCCGCAACCAGATCTTCGAGTTTTTTCAGCGTGTCAACTACTGCCATAAATCTATCTCCTTTTCCTGCACAGCCACGAGCACTTATCCCCGCAGGGGCTTTCCATACAGTTTCATGATTGCCCGCTCCACCGACGGCGGTACAATTCCCTGCACCGGTCCACGGAAGCGGATGAGCTCACGCACGCCGGAGGAACTGACAAACGTCAGATCGGGGCGCGTCAGCAAAAAAATAGTATCGCTCTCCGGCATGAGATGGCGAACCATCGCCGCGTGGTTTTCCTCATACTCGAAGTCCTTTACCGAGCGCAGACCGCGCACCACCACGCGCGCATTCTGCTGCTTCATGTAATCCGTCAGGAGTCCCGAGAACACATCCACACGTGCATTCGGCACATGTGCCGTTGCCTCCCGCAGAAAGTGAATGCGGTCATCCAGAGGAAAACAGCCGTCCTTCCGGATATTGTGAAAAATGCAGACAATGAGTTCATCGAACATGGACGCCGCGCGCTCCACAATATCAATATGCCCCGTCGTCACGGGGTCAAAGCTGCCGGCAAACACCGCGCGCCTCATCCCTGCACCTCCTGCTTATAAAAACATATGCGTGCCGCACCATAGCGCCGTTCACGCACGAGAGAAAAACCACCGCTGCGTTCCATGAGCGGCTCATCCGCCCCCTGTTCAAGAACGAAGATACCGTCCGATGAGAGCAGCGCCCCCTCCCCCACTGCGGTGAGCACGCGCGCATTATCGCCGTGTGCGTACGGCGGATCCGCAAAAATGAGGTCAAACGTATGCCCATCACGCGAGAGAGCGGCAAGCTGTCCATAGACATCGCCGCAACGAATCTCCGCACATGCCTCAAGCTTTGTACGCCGTGCATTCTCCATGAGAATCGCATGGGTTGCATGATCCACGAGCACAGCATGCGCTGCCCCGCGCGAGAGCGCCTCGAGCGCAAGCGCCCCCGTCCCCGCAAAGAGGTCGAGCACATACGCGTCATAGACACGCGCACCCAGCATACTGAACAGCGCCTCGCGTGCACGGTCAGCCGTCGGACGCGTCCCCTCCCCTGTGGGAGATTTCAGACATGTGCCGCGCGCACTGCCCATAATGATCCGCATTGCATTCCCCCTGCTACTTTATTATAGACTTTCCTATTCTACCACAATTCACATTCGCATTTCAACCTATCACATACAAGGAACGAAAAATGCCCCTTTAATCCTCATGTATGCCCTTACGCAGCTTCTGTGCGAACGATGCGACAAAGGCATCGATCTGCTCGCGCGATGTCTTACCGCCATACTCCCGATACGGTCGATCCATGTACGTCTCATAACGCGCACACCAGAGCGCGCGTGCCTCCGGCAGGAGGCGGCAGCTGCCGTCCTTCGCCCGCTCAAAATCCTGCGGCATCATAAATCTGCGGCGCAGGAGATAGAGCACAAAGCGGTCGATAATCCCCGAACGGAACGGCTCCATCAGATCGAACACGAGACTGTTCCTGCGACCGTCCATTCGGTGCAGGAAACTGATGCGCGCATCCAGTCCGTAACCAATGAGCGCCGTATGCACCTCCCGTGCGAGGAACGCATAGCCATAATTCAAGAGTGCATTGACCGGATCGACAGCAGGACGTTTCCCGCGCCCCTTGAATGACCAAAACGGCGCATCGATCAGCGCCGAGAAGGCTCCGAAATACATACGCGCGCCCGTCCCCTCCATACCACGCAGCGCATCTGCCGACCCTGCCGACGGAACCTTCCCCCGCATCGCCTTGATCATGTGAATCGCACCGGCAAGCCCCGCGTCCGCAACGCTCTTCTCATATCTTTTGAGCAGACGGTATTGACTGCGCAGCTTCGCCATGACAATCATCCTTGCCAGAGCGAGACTGCGCTGCGCATCCTCCACACACATGAGCTGGTGCCGCAGCATGCGCAGCGTCATCTCCTCCCCCGCCACCTGCCCGACCGTCTTGCCGTGATAATCCATAAAAAAGACCGGCACCCGCTGCTCAATGCACGCGAAAAGTGCCGGCGTCGTAACATTTGCCCGCGGACCGACCACAATAGATGTCAGCATGAACATCGGCATACGGGAGACAATCGCCCCCTCCCGCTCGACGATCAATCGCCCCGCATCCTTGCGTACACTGCTGCCCGGAGAGAGGAGATACAGAACTGCCATCGCACTTCCCTCATTCCCTAGACGATCAAGAACGGAACATCCTCCTCGAGCGGCTTTCCGTACATCCACAGCCCCTGTTCGCAAGCGCGGCAGAGCGGGGCAATCATGAGCAGCGGCATGTCAGCCGCGCTCACGAGGCGGAGCAGCTCGGCACGCATCGCCTCCATCTGCACCGCCGTCGCCCGACAGGTGAACACGCTGTACTGCACGCGAAGCGCCCGCGCTTCAAGATACTTTACGACGCGGGCACGGACACGATCTTCCTTGATATCGTAGCATATGATGTACTTCATTGTTGCATACCGTATACGGCATTAGATGTGGTAAGCCTCTTTGGCATATCTAAAAAGTTATATGATAAATACAGTTTCAATGCCGCACGCAGCATTGTTTGTGGTGCAACACGGTGTTAGAGGACTTGCCTATCGTCATACAAGGTTTCAATGCCGCACGCAGCATTGTTTGTGGTGCAACGAAACAGTCGCAGATAAAACCGTTGTTCTGTGGAGGTTTCAATGCCGCACGCAGCATTGTTTGTGGTGCAACATCAAATGGGATGTCAAGACCGCGATTGTTTCTTGTTTCAATGCCGCACGCAGCATTGTTTGTGGTGCAACACAAGGTTCGTAGTATTTGTAAACAAGCTTCGTAGTTTCAATGCCGCACGCAGCATTGTTTGTGGTGCAACCGGCTTGTACCTGTTGAGTTTATTGCCATCAATAAGTTTCAATGCCGCACGCAGCATTGTTTGTGGTGCAACATGATAGTCGTTGGCGTTGTGACGGCTATCTTGGCGTTTCAATGCCGCACGCAGCATTGTTTGTGGTGCAACACGGGATAGAGGGCGTAGTGCTGCGCCCGATTATGGGTTTCAATGCCGCACGCAGCATTGTTTGTGGTGCAACTATAAAGTCGGGTAGACCATTTAAATTAGCGTCTTGTTTCAATGCCGCACGCAGCATTGTTTGTGGTGCAACGCCGTCGCTCGCAGCCCTTGTCCCGCGCGGGGCGGAAAGGCGTTTTGGAAAGTGGTCGATTTTTTGCGCTGTTTTTGCTGACCGCAGCTGCTTTTTTGCCTCCTACCGGCGGCAAGAATCGACGGAATCCCTTGTGCGGCATGGGTTGCGCCATTTTGGAAAGACACAGCGGCAGAATGCGGCTTTGCGCCGTTGCCGCTGCACTTTCCACTTTACTGCACCATGTCCATATCATACCAAAGAATACGGATGTTGGCAAGCAAATTCTCACATTCTTCTCATCTCACCTCCCGTGTGGTCGGCAGTACCCAACGATTTTGGAACGGTTTGTCCCGATCCTCGATGGACATCTGCGCGGTTTTGCTCTCCCAGTCGGGGCGCTCCGTGTTGTCCCAGTCGAGCATGTGGGCAAGCTCCGCCATCGCGTTCCGATGGCGTTCATAGACCTGCGTGTCAAGACGCTCCCGCAGCTGCCGGTCGAAGGCCGCGATGTACGCCTCCATATCCTCCTCACGCTCCGCCACGTTCCAATCGCCCGCCGCGTCAAAGGCGTTCCGATAGGAGTCTGCCGCATCGGTGCGGATGAGGCGCGCGGTGATGCGCACGCTGCCGAGACCGATGGATTTCCCCTTGCCGAGTTTGCAGCAGAGGTCGTCCCCGCCGAGACGCAGCACCTTCATCAGTGCACCGAGTTCATCCTCCGACAGCCGCTCAAAGCGGATGCTGCCACGAAATACGTTACCTGCCTTGACGGGCTGAATGCGCGCACTGGTTACATTCGTATTTTCCTGCACCTCGTTGTGCCAATTTGTTTTGTCTTTCTGATGCCAGTAGAGTTTATATCCGCGGATGGCGACGTTGGGGCTGTCCCAATGGGCAAGTTCGCCATTTTTGTCCTTCTGTTCAAGGTAGAGCTGGACAGAGGTCGGTTTCGGCTCGCTGAGCACCTTTGGATAGGCGGGGGCTGCCATCTGCGGTTCTCCCACGGGCAGGGCATCGGTAAAGGCGAGGCGGCCCGCCCAGAGTTCTTTGCGGCCGAATACGGCATCCGCATAGTCGACGGCATTCGTCCCCATGCCGATGACATGTTCTCCGACACTCCTGTGGTAGGGGATGCGGTAGAACCGTCCAAAACCGAAATGCCGCACATTCCCCTCGTCGTCCTGCTTGTAAAAACACGGCACAACATAGCTGATGTCATCGTTTCCCGTGAACGCTGCCGCCATCTCGTTCTGCTTGGTGTCACATATTTTGCCTGCGCCGTTCCTGTCGCTCTCGTTCAGGATGTCCACGCCCTTGCGCGTGATGTCCTCCCGATATGCCTGTACGACGGCTGCACGGACGGGAATGCGTTTCTGCCAGTCAGGTGCATAGTGCATGGTATAACTGGATTTGCCGCGCATCTTGCCGGTGTAGCATGCAGCCTCGCCACTCAGCGGTTCTCCCCACTGCACGGTATCATATCGGCTGCCGTCTTTTTTGTCGGGCATGACCTTAAACTCTGCGGGGCAGATATAGTAGGCGGAATCATCCCCCTTCTGTTGTATGAGGTAGCCTGCCGCTGCCTTGGTCTCGGAGATGGTAACTTTTTTGCTGCCGGACTCCCGAAATGTCTGCATGGACATTTCATCCGTATAGAGATCCCGCATCCCTTTGTTCTTCCCTGCCATCGTACGGAAGTAGAGCACGTTATCGTTGTAGTCCTCTCCGTCGCCGCGCATGGCGCCGCAGGTGACGATCTTGAAGAGGTTCTTCACCATGCCGCGGATGCTGCTGCCGGGGATGACGGGCGTGCCGACCGGTGCGAAGAAGTTTTCCTTGCGGTCTCCCTCCCCGATGAATACGGGGGTCAGCGTCCGAAGTTCGAGGTCGATGCGTCCGCTAATGCGGTCGGGGGCGAGGACGTGCCGCCGATAGTTCGCGATGCGTTCGGCGTCGCTCGCCGCATCTCCCTCGACGGGTGAGACGAGCACGCCCTGCGGCAGTGATACGAAGTTGTACGGCGCTGTCGCCGCGCCTTTCGTCGGCGTTTTCTTTGTGTAGTTCGTTCGCTGCACCATGTTACTCATCCCCCTTGATATCTGCGGCGGCGATGGCCAGATAGCGGAAGTCTACATATCCTGCCTGTGCGGTCGCCGCGTGTATGCCGATGTAGCTGCGTGTGACCAGTCCCACATAGCGCGACGGCTGCGCGAGTGCGGGCAGACGAAGTTCAAGTTTGCGGTCGCTGTCGCGGAGGATCATCCATGCGCCGTCGTCTCTGCGTTCCCCCCAGAACCGCGCCATGCTGTCGACGTGCTCGGCCGGCTCTCCGGTGCCGTCCGCACGGAACCGTCCGCGAAGCTCCTGCCCCTCACGCCGCAGATGCAGCTCACCCGCCGCGTCAAAGATGCGCAGCTCGCGGGTCAGCGCCGTGTCAAGGGGACGCTCGTCCGCAAAACGGAACGCGCCGTCCCGCCAGATACCGCAGCGGATGCAGTTCACCTGCCAGACGACGGCGGTCGCCTCGCGCATGCCGCGCCGCTCAAGTTCGGCGCGAACGCCGTCCTCTGCGGCAGGGAGCGTGACCTGCTCCGCATTGCTCTTCCCCTGCGTGATACGCAGGGGATTTTGTGTCAGTTCCACGCTCATATGCCCGCCTCCTTATCCAATGCGGTGACGAATTCCTGCAAGTCCCGCGCAGTGGATTCGTCAAAAACTTCCCCGCGCGTGAGCGTCCATGTCCGCCCTCTGTAGTGAATATCCGCACGCAGTCCCGTTAGGAGGCCGCGACCGATGGATTTCTCACCGCCGATGGCAATGCGTCCGAGCCAGAGATCTTTGAGCAAGAGGATGCACAGCCCTGCCTCCCAGCCTTTCGCACGACGCGCACCAAAGTGCAGGGTGACGGCATGTCCCTCGCCTCTCTGCCAAATCGGCACGCTCGAAAAGAGTGCAGAGGGGATGGTTCCGCCCGTGAAGCGGTTGGCGCGGATGCGTGTCTGCTTGTGCGCCTCTCCCACAACGACGGTTTCTTCGACAATGAAGCGGCTGCGGCGTTTGTCTTTCTGTGCGAGTTTTTTCATCTGTTCGGGCGAGGGTCCCATAAGTTCGTCCATGAACTGCTCTGCGGCGGCTTCATCCTTGCCGAGCGCGTGCAGGATGTATGCCGCACGGTGACGCAGCGTCCCTTTGAGGCTCGTGCCGGGGATGATGTATGCGCCCGCCGCGTTCTTCTTCATCCGTGCGTCGGGCCCGTTCTTCCCTCCGGCGGTCATCCTGTTGGCATCCTCATAGTCGCGGATGATGAGAGAGCCTGCGAGGGCGAAATCCGCCTCAACCATAAAGTCATCCGCTGTATAAATCGGATGCGGGAGTTCTTCTACCGCAGGGATGTGCGGACGGCAGACGGCAGCTTTGCGTTCTTTCGGAAAAAGCCATGCAGCAACATCTTCTTTGCGGCTGAAGTCATAGCAGTCAACCTGCATACCCGCGACGTGCATTCTGCCGAAGCCCTTTGTCGTGAGTGCGCCGACGCAAAAGCCACTGATGAGGAGGTCGCGCAGACGCAGGAGGGCATTTTTGATGCGTTTTTCCTCCGCCTCATGCACGCCGCGCAGTGTGATCTCGGCGTAGAATTCGCCGCGCGCGCCGCTCTCCACGATCTCATAGTCATATTTGCCGTGCGGAACGGTTGTGCCTGTGATGCCATCGAGGCTCACGCCGTCGCGAACGCCGAGCTGTGCGCCCGCGAGCACGATGTCACAGAGCATCGCCGCGCTCTGTCTGCCGTCTGTACCCGCGCCCCTGTCGGAGGAGGTGCCGAGCGTGCCAAAGAGAAGCTCCGCCGCATCCGGCATATCCTCCTCGACAAAGCTGCGCAGTGCGCCCGCGAGCGATGTACCGGGGATGAAGGGGATCCCCTCCTTGTCGCGGAGCACATGGATGTCGCGGTCGCTGCGCTCCTCCCCGCTCGCCCCCTCGCCGATGAGGAGCGGCGCGTCGAGCTGCAAGGTTCCCTGTATGGTGATACGTCCCAAAATCCGCGCGGGGTTCATGTTCGTACTCATACCCGATCGCCTCCTTCCTCACGTCGTCCCGCCCTCTTGCCCGCAAAGCGGAAGAACGCATGCCAATACGCATAGAAGATCCTGTCTGTGCGCAGAAGTCCGTCCGATCCGTCGGGGAGATCAATCGCCTCGGCAGCACCGGTGAGTGTATCGTCTTTGCGGACTGCATTTTGCTCTTCGGAGTAATACGGCATGTCCTCGATGCGTATGTCATCAAAGTATTGTGCGAGTGATTTCCTGCCGATCACGATGTTCCGCATCATCTCTGCGAGCGGCGTGTTCTTTTTCTCACGCATCTGTCCGGCGAATCCCCGCATCGCCCCGATGGCTTTGTCACACTCCAGCCCCAGTTCATGATCCAGACGGGCGAGCGCATGTCTTGCGCCACTCGGAATGCGTGCCGTCTCGGCATCCATCGCGGCGCGGATGCGCACCTGTTCGACGATGTGATCGACGAGAATTTTCTTTGCGATCTCCTTTGCCGCCGGGCAAATGATGCGCTCCTCACGCGCACCGCTGTCCGCGTCATCCGCACGACAGAGTGCTGCGCTGTCCCAGAGACGCAGCTGTCCGAAGCCCTCTTCGCGCCGCCGTCCGACGCCGTCATGGAACAGCGCACGGAGCGCCGCCGCATCGCTGTCCGCCCATGCGCCGCTCTTCTTGACGGCGAACACGGTGCCTGCGGCAAGCGCAGTCTCGCGCGGGCGCCGCATGCCCCATGTACCGACGAAGTTGTCGATCTCCTCCGCCTTTGCAAAGATGCTGCGCGGCTCCTCCGCGATGGAGAACCCGCCGCTCGTCCCCGCGTTCAGCGCCGCTGTGACCTCAGCAAGCATGGAAGCGGCATCCCCCGGCACGCCGCCCCACGGGATCAGCGGCGTCTCAAGGCGTATGCAGATGCGCGTTCCCTGCAAAGCGGGCAGCGTGGGAATGTCCTGCGGCTCCATCAGCGTTACTTCACATGCCCCATACTGTGTATATTTCGACCGCCCCGCACAGCAGGAAAAGGATGCGTCAAGGCTGCCGTGCAGGAGGGTAAGCGTCTCTGCCGTCCCATAGACGGTTCCCTCGAATGTCTGCCCCGCCGCAATCGCTTCGTAGTTATAGATGCCACCGCTCTGGCTCCTGCCCGCGAGCCGTTCCATGCCGCTGCCGTCCTTCAGATCGGTGCGGCTCATATGGAGGGTGATGCCCCGCTGTACGGCGACGCAGCGGACGGTGCCGTCATGCACCGCGCCGAAGCCCTTCATTCCTTTGAATCCGGGCGCGAGTTCTGCATTTCTTTGCAGGAGGTCTTTGATCTCCCTGCCGTCCTTGCTTCGCTGCATAGAGAACGGCAGCACGATGGCACGCCGCCCCGTCACGGGGTCGATCGGATAGGCATCGACGAAGCGCAGTTCGCCGTAAAAGAGCCGCATGAAATCGGCATCTTCGTGTGCCGCAGCACCGAGCCGCCGTTTTTCGATGAAGCGTGCGGCGAGAATCCCCCGCAGCGTGGAGCCGCTGAAAAAGTCGTTCGTCGCGGTCATGACGGATGCGTGGCTGTGCGTCGAGAGGACGACGGGTGCCTTTGTCTCGATGCGGATGTTCATTGCCTGCATCACGGTCTGCCTCCTTTCTTCCCTGCCGGGTTCAGCGCCTCTTCGAGCAGCGGCGTGAGGATGTCTTTGCCGCCCTGTTCGAGGCTGCACCCGATCCGACCGAAGCCGCGCGTCCTCTTGCCGCCGCACCATGCAAGGTTGCGTACGGCGAGCGCAAGGATTTTGAGACCGTCCATATCGCCACCGATGAAGCGGATCTCACCGCGGAAGGTCGTCCCCTTCCCGATGACGCGCATGTTGCGCAGACTCGTCTCCTCCGCGACGCCGCTTGCGCGGTCGATACGCGTCTGCCAACGCAGACACGCATAACAGTCTAGGATGTCTGCGGGGCGGAATACGGAGGGATAGCGTTCTTCGAGATACTTGAGATCTGCATGGAGTTCGGCGTAATTTTCCAAATAGAGGTTGTGCATGACGAGCTGCGTGTCTCCCGTGCAGCCACGCTGAAAGAGTGTGTCGAGCGCCGCCTTGTCAAAGAGCGGCAGCCCTGACGCCTCCGCCATCTCGGCAACCTCGAGTCCGCTCTCGTAGAGCAGCCCCTTAAGCCGCTTCGCCGGGAAATACGGAAGCCCAACATCATCCTGTACGACATCCGCATCCACATGAATGTCGGCGCGCCCCGAACCGAGGTGCAGCGGTGAGAGCGTCTCGATGCGGATGGTAAGCGGCTGATGCACGCTCTTCTTCGACAGTTTTGCCGTCTTTTCATGCACACGGTTGGATTTTATGGCATTGTCCCTGTTCACGTCTTTTTGCTGTTCCTTTGCGCGGCGGCTCTCCAATCGCAGCTGTTCCATTTCGCGCCGTTTCTCCGCCGCATTTTTCTTCTTTGTCATGGTTACACCTCCCCGTCCGCGATGAGATACTCCATCAGCTCGATTGCGTCGACGTAGGGCGTTCGCCCGTCCACCCAGAGGGCCTCCTCATAGGCATGCCATGCGGGCACATCGGGCAGCCGCATGGCAGCGTCGCTCTTTCCGAGATGTGCAAACTGCGCCATGAACTGTCGCTGTTCGTGCTCACCGTATGCGAGGACGCGGCGCAGTTCCTTGACCTTGCTACGCGGGAGACGGCGCATGCCACGCACTCCCTCGATGAGTGTCGCAAGGCTGTCCGCATTTGCAGCCTCCGCATCGACGCGGTACGGACCGAAATGCAGTCCGCCGCGTGCGCCGCTGTACTCTTGTGCGCGGAACTGCGCAAGCGTCGGCGCCTGTTCGCCGTGCAGGATGGCATAGTCGAGCCAGCAGGATTCTGTCCCCTGTCCTTCCTGTGCTTCGAGCATACGCATGCGATCCTTTGCTGCACCGCAGAGATCCTCCGCCATCTCGTAGGCACGAAAGAACGGATACGAGGTTTTCATGATGGTGATGCCGCCGCAGGAGGCAATGCCGTCCTCCATCAGCCGCTCCATGATGAACCGCGCGTACGGCACGGCGACCTTTGCCGCACAGACGAAGGTCATGTCGTCGCCGCCGAGGACAAGTGGACGGACGGGGAGGAAGGACCGTCCCTCCCTGTCGTACGCAATGGAAAGTTCACTCCGGCAGACCGCAAAGCTGCCGATGATCTTCTGTACAAGGGCGCCAAATGCCGCGATGGTCTTGCGGCGAATCGCGCGCGACATGTTCTTTCGCTCGGTCAGCGTATTGCAGTTCTGAAATTTGCGTCCCATATTGTTGCCGTCGATGTGAACGACGGCGATGTCGTTCTCCGTCTCCCGTTGTCCGAGATCGGAAAATTCCATCGGGAAAGCATAGTCCCTTTGAAGGACTTCCTGTTCCCCGGCAGAAAGAACGGACGCGAGTTTCGCCATGAGCTCGGCTTCCGCCGGTGCCTCCCTTCCGTCCCTGCGGTCGGCGCGCAGCTTCATCTCGACTTCCCATGCGTAGAATCTGCGCTCCTCCGCGTCCCACGCATTCGCCGTCTCTCCGCTCTCGCGGCAGTCGAGCGTGAGTCCCGGGCAGGGAAGGCTCACGAGCGGGAACACGGTGTTCTGTCCGTTCTTGAGCGCATGGACGAGCGCGGTGAGGTTCTGCTCTCCCGCAAAGCTGCCGTCCGCCCCGAGATCGAGCTGCCCGATCGCCGCTCCCGTGCGCAGCCCCGGGATACGTACGAGGAGCTGTTTGGTAAATGTGGAGACAATGGTGCGCAACGTCTCGTCCGCGGTCTCCGCGCGGAAGATGAGCAGGGCGTTGCCGCCGCCGATGTAACCGACGCGCGCTGCCGCAGACATCGCATCCCAGCGCGGCTCCTCCACGTCCGTCCACGTCTTTGCATCGAGTGCATCTGCTCCCAAGACATCGCGTACGACGGGCAGGAGGACATCGTCAAAGACACGTTCGACAAGATAGGACGCGCCGATGTTCGTTTTGAGCCGATTGCCCGCGAAGATGTAGCTCTGTATGGAGCGCGTATCAAAGAGTATCGCCTTATACCGCATAATCCGGCCTCCCTTGCACGATAAACCTCTCTATGAAAAAAATATATGTGTCTCGCCCATGCCCTGCGCAGTCATGCGCCCCGTTCCACAAAACGGTGCGAACTGCGACAGGAGCAGGATGATCTCCTGCTCCTCCGTGGGCAGCGCACCGAGACCGAAGGAGAACTCTCCGACAAAGCCGGGAACGGTCTTTCTCTCGGCAATGCGGATCCGCATTCCTCTTCCGTGCCAATCGAGCGGAATGAGCTTTGCGGCGGCGGCGCGCGCCGTCTCCTTATGCAGGACACCGGGGAGCGAGAACTGCGTCCACTTATCCGCAAGTGACGCAAAGATCAGCTCCGGATACGGAACGGCGCAGTCACCGCTGTCCGTGCGGAATACGGTCGGCGTCCGAAAGGAAAAGCGGACGCGGCGCACGCCCTCCATCGACAGCACCGCCGCAGCAAGCACATCGGGTGCGATCGCCCCGGTCTCTTCACGCCCGTCCGCGATCACCTCTGTGACGCTGAACACCAGTTTGCCGACCTGCAGCTTTGTCCCGCAGGGCATTCGTTCAAATGCTGCAAGCGCATCGCTGTCCAGTCCCGTGACGCGCAGGAACTGCGCAGAACCCACGGAAAAGGACGGCGCATGGAATGCCCGTGCATCCTGCGGCACCGTGTCCGTCCGATACAGGGAACCGACGGTGAACGGCTTTGCCTGACGCGCATGAACGTCCGCCGCAAGCGCCGCATCGTATGCGGAAAAGTAACGAAAGAGCGCCCCGTGGAGGAGTTTGCCCGGGAACATCGTAAAATGCCCGCCGACCTCCGTCCGCAGACGATAGACAACAACACCCAGCATATCCTTCTCCCTGCGCGGTCACGGTGCGCAATAGGTGCGAAAACGGCAGAACACAAAGCGGGACTCGCGAACGGTCTCTCCCGCCTCGTTCACGCGCTCCCTCACATGACGTTCGCTGCACGCGGAGAAGGCAACAATACCCGCTGCAGCGAGCGCCGCGACAAGCGCATAGGTATAGGTAAACTCGCCCTGAACGAGCACTGCGGCAGGACGGCGCGCGATGATCGCACGCGCATTCTCTGCGGCAAGGCGGCATACCTCCTCCGCGCCCCACATGGCGGGGATCTGCGGAAACGGCATGTCCATGACAGTACCGTACGCCTCAGCCGCACGCAGCTGCTCCGCCTCCCACCGCGCAGAGGGATGGTTTGTGTGGTTGATGAACTCATTCATTGCCGCACACCTCCCCTCTGCATGCGCGGCGAATGTCCACGAGTGCCGCCCGCATCAGCGCGGTCAGCTCCCCTATGCCGGGTCGTCCCGTCTCCGCGCGCGCATGACTTGTGTGGTTGCGTTCATCCTTGACGGCGAAATACTGCCGCAGGATGCGCTCCGCCAACGCGTCGTCCTGCGTAATGAAACCACCCTCGCCCATCCTGCGCACGACGGGGAGCCATTCGATGTCGGAAAAGATCTGGTCGAGATCCGTCTCCATAGCATTTTTGCCGAGAAATTTGCCGAGCTTCATGGCGACGGTTCTGTTGTTCTCTGCCATCAGCGCATCAAAGACATTGCTCTGTCCCGCGTCCTCCTGCTCCGCCTTGCGCTTCTTCGTCTGCCGTGCATTGATGTAGGGCGTGCGGACACGCTCCAGGAACGCCCTGCCGACCGGCTCATCCCGCAGGGCGGCGTTCTCCTCCTCGTGAAGCATCCGGCTCAGCCATAGAAAGACATCGCACAGCCGCTCTGCATCGCCGAGGCAGAATTTCGGGTGTCCGCAGAGCGCACGGTCGGCAAAGGCATGGATTTCATCTGCGGTTGTCTCCGCGCGGAATGCGCACAGGAATTTCCGACGGGCATCTCTCCACGCGGTCTGCGCCGCGCGGAACTCCTCGCTCGGCAGTTTTTCCCCGCGATACTCATTGACGAGATAGAATCCTGCATTGCGCCGCATGGGATCCCTTTCAAGACAGTACAAAAAGTGTTCCCGATGCTCCGTTTTCAGCCGCAGGAAACCGGAATCCACGAGCAGCTCCGGCACACGTTCGGTGAAGAAGGTCATCGACTGCTGCAGGAAGCCGCGGTCAATGCACCATCCGATGAGGGCGATATCGTCCACCTCGTCCGTCAGGATGGTGCTGTAGTCCTCACGGATGCGCCCGAGCATCTGTCGCATAAGTTCGTCGCTGCGTTCCGCCTCCGTACGTGCTCCCGTGTGCGTCTGTGCAGGAAAGTCCTCAATCGCCGCCCCGAGTTCGCCGATCGCCGTGCGCAGCTCGCCGTAATGGCAGAGTGTCAATTCCTCGGCGAAGCGGTGCATCGCTGCGAGCAGCCGATCCAACGCCGGACTCTTCTCCCGCGTAAGGAAGTAATCCCGTAGCGCCGACACCTCGCCGTGACGAACGAATTCCTCCGCTCCTGCCACGAGGTCAAAGAACGAATAGAGTGGGTTGACTTCCTCGACAACATGCGCCTGCAAGTTTGAATAGAGCACCTTGCCGAGGGAGATGCGCTCGTATTGGAGAAGCCGCATGAGCGCAATGAGGATCATCGAGGCATTACGCATGCCGCCCGTAGAGTCAACATGCAGTACAATCTCGACAGAGGGGTCGTCCGCGTGCACCTCACGGGCATAGTGCTGCACGCGGGCAGCCACGTCGATGAGCGTGTCCATATTTGCCTCAACAGAGGCACGCTCATCGAAGAGGATCGGCTCCGCAATCTCTCTCACATTTGGTACGATATCCTCAATCCGATGCAGGAAGTAATCGTAATGCGTCCATGTGCGCCCCTCCGGATCCACGTAGTCCGAAAAACTATTGTCCGCATTCTTGTAAGTGATCTTCCCCGCGACCTTTTTCGTCTGCACGAGGAACATGCGGGACAGCCCTTCTGCCAAGGCATGATCGCCTTGCAGGAGGTAGCGCACGGCGGACTCATTGGTTGCATGGCACTCATTGGGTACGCCTATGTTCTCATAAACAACCCGTGAAATCTCCGGTCTCCCCGCCTCCGTATGCACGAAGCTGAGGAAACAGAGCAAAATATCCCTGCGCATATGCTCATTCCTTTCCCTGATTGTATCTCCTATGAAATTACTTCTCATTTTATCGCAATTTTCTATTTTCCGCAATCTCTTATTTGTCCATATGCAGTCTTTCCTACCTGTGTTATACTATCCAACAAACGGTGGGAGGAAGTTGTCTATGGCAAAAACGATTACGGGCATGCTATGTTTTCTCGTGCTCTCCCTCCTTCTCTTTCATTTCGTATTCCATCCGATGCCTGCGGGTCGGTGGCGCACGTTGTCCACAACAATGGGGAACACGGCAGCGCAGCGCCCCATCCTCCTCGTCCCGCTCGATTCACGTCCGCCATGCAGGGAGTTCGTCGTAAACGGAGGCAGGATCATCGGGCGGGAGATTGTTACACCTCCAACAGAATTTATGGACTACTATTCCATGGCGGGTGATACAAAGGCGATGCGCCGCTGGCTTGCACGGGAAGCGGAGCGCGCATCTGCCGTCATCCTCTCCGTCGATCAGCTTCTCTCAGGTGGACTCCTCGCAGCGCGTGAGGCACATATCTCTGCGGATGACATCGCATCGCTCGCCGCATATCTGCGCGCCCTACACGCGGCACATCCATCCGTGCCCCTGCACGCATTCTACATCCTTCCGCGCGCAATTCCACAGGACGGCATCGAAGGCTGGCGCGAGCGGCGTGCACTCCTCGCCTATGCGCGCCTTCTCGGACGTGAGGGAGAGGGACTGCCTGTTGATCCGGGTGAGATGGCGCATCTGCGCACGCAGTTTCCCGACGACGATCTGCAAAAGTATCTCGCCCACTTCGATGAGAGCACGGCACTTGCCTCCATGCTCATCGAACTGACGGATGAGGGCGTGCTTACCCGTCTCATCCTCGGACAGGACGACGGTGAGGAGTATTCGGTCGGCAATCTGAAAAAGGCGGAGCTCATCGACCTGCTGCGACAAAAAAACATCGCCCCCGAACGGGCGATGATCGTGCATGGCGCGGATGAAATTGCGCTCTGTATGCTCGCGCGTATGTCAATCGATGCGCTGCGCGCGCAAGGAGGCGAAGCACCGCACATTTCCCTTCGCTATGCGCGCGATGATATGGCAGATATGGTCTTCCCCTTTATGGCGGTCTCGAACGATGTGGCGGCACGGGAAAAAATCACGATGCTTGGTGCCTCTCTCACGGAGAATGGTATGGCGAATGACGCGACACTCTTTATCTCGGCGGGAGACTCTGCAATGGATACGCTCGGAACGCGTGTTCCCGCTGCCGCCGTCATCAAAGATATGCTTGCCGCAGGAACGCCTGTTGCTCTCGTCGACCTATCGCGTCATTTCCACGCGGAGGAAACGCTTCTGCCCATTTTGATTGACAAGGCAGTCCCTGTGAATGCACTCACGGCATATGCGGGGTGGAACACGGCAAGCAATGCCATCGGTACGGCACTCTCCGAGGCGGTCCTCTATCACTGCGCTATGCAGAATGCCGTGAACGCGGAGGAACGCGCGGCATTCACCTATGCGAATCTCATGTTCCTCACGGGACGCATCGCAGAGGACGAATTCTATCTGAAAGAAACGATTGATCGTGTGAACCATCGGCTCCGCGTCGCGGGCTATCGGAATACCGCCGATCTCGACCTCACGCGCAACTGGCGCTGGGCGAACGATCTGCTCACAAACGATCTGAACCGCCGTATACGCAGCTATGAGTCCGGTGCAGCGTTCCGTGCCCCATTTCAGCGGAATGGTGGGCAGCTGCGTGTTACGCGCAGCAATATCACGGCGTACTGCCCGTGGCCGCGCACATTCGAGATTCGCCTCGAATCGCAGCCGGTCGTTGAAATATCGCCGTAACACAAAGACCGGAGCCGCTGCGGCTCTGGTCTTTTCCTATGCTCTTATTCTGCCGCAAGCCCGAACCTCGTGATTCCTTCCTTGCGGAATTTGTCCAGCAGCTCCATGACACCGCTGTAGTTCAGATCCCCATCTGCACGCACAACAACGGCAAAGCGCGGGTTCTTCTGACTCTCCGCACGCGCACGGCGCAGGAGCGTCCCCTCGTCGATCGGTTGATCCTCGAGCCAGAGCGAACCATCCTTGCGCACGGTAACGAGATAGGTCACGTTCAGCTCGGTCTGCGCCGTCTGCGCCTTCGGCAGATTCACGTCCACGGTCTTGAGATTCACCATATAGAGTGTGCTCATGATGAAGAAGACGAGCAGGAAGAACATGATGTCGATCATGGGGATAATCATGACCTCGGGTTTTTCAAACGCCCTTCTGTCGCGCAGCCTCATGTCTCATCACCTTCTGCCGAATCATTGTGCAGAGAGGTCTCAATCGCCCCCTTGACCCCCGCCGCACGTGCCAGTTCCACGCGGTTGCTCTCAGAAGCGGAGAAGCACATCTCCATATCCGTGACGATGTTCTCTATACGCTGGGAGAAATACGCATGCACCGACAGAGCGATGATCGCGACGCAGAGCCCCATTGCCGTCGCAATCAGAGCCTCGCCGACGCCGCCCGTAATCGCACTCGGCTCGCCCGCCTCGATGTTGAACACGCTGAACGTCGAGATCATGCCGCTGATCGTACCGAGCAGACCCAGCAGCGGCGCCATCGTGACAATGACACTCAGATAGTACATACGGCTGCGCAGTTTCGAGAGCGCGATGCCGGACTGGATCTCCATATAGGAGGACATCTTGCGCGAGTTCTTGCTGTTTTTCGAGATCGCACTGAACAAAATATCCGCAATCGCGCCGCGCTTCTCCTCCGTCAAAGCAACGGCTTCCTTGAAGCGCGCGTTCGCGATATGCAGCATAAACTCATGTGCAAACGCCCGCCCGGCGTCCATACGTGCAAAGTAGAACGCACGCTCAATGCCGATAAAGACGACAAAGATCGATGCCGCGAGCAGGAAGTACATGACAATGCCGCCCTGCCGAAAAAAATCAATCCCCTGTGAAATAAAATCCATTCTGCAACCATTCCTTCCATTTTAGACTGTGACGCCCACATCCCCCATGATAAACGCTCTCATTTTACTACATATTTTCAACTGCGTCAACGATAACTACTATCATTAAATTCTTTTATCCACCTCCGATGTCTTGCAGACGATGTGAAAAAATATTATAATGAAAGCCGTTCTTTCGATGAAAGGGGATATGGATTGAAGTTACCTCTCTTGCGCGGATTCTGGCAGCTGTTCAAAGGATATTGGAATTCGCGCGAAAAATGGAAGGCACGCGGGCTGCTTGCCGCGGTCATTGCGCTCAACCTCATCATGGTCTACCTGCTCGTACGGATCAACGACTGGTACCGCATCTTCTACGACGCGCTGCAGGCATATGATTGGGTGTCGTTCCGGCCGCTCATCGGTGAGTTTACGGTACTTGCCTTTATCTACATTGTAATCGCGGTCTACGCCGTCTATCTCCGTCAGATGCTGACGATCAACTGGCGCACATGGATGACGGAGCAATATCTCGCGCGCTGGATGCACGGACAGGTCTACTACCGCCTGCAAGTCCTGCGCAGCGATACGGACAACCCCGACCAGCGTATCAGCGAGGACATCAATCAGTTCGTCTCTCTGACGCTGACACTGCTCATCGGCATCCTCAAGCAGCTCACGACGCTCGGCGCATTTGCCGTCGTGCTCTGGAATCTCTCGGGCGTCGTCACCGTCCCCGTCGGCACCACAGAGTTCACAATCTACGGCTATATGTTCTGGCTATCCCTCCTCTATTCGGGGCTCGGCACGTACTTCGTTCACATCGTCGGAAAAAAACTCATCCGCCTGAATTTCGATCAGCAGCGCTATGAGGCGGACTTCCGTTTCAGCATGATGCGTGTGCGCGAGAACAGCGAGAGCATTGCGTTCTACTGCGGCGAGATGGCGGAGACGGTCGGCTTCAAGGAGCGCTTTGCAAATGTCATCAAGAACTACTGGGGACTGATGCGTCGCACAAAGCTGCTGAACTTCTACGTCAATGGCTATGCACAGCTTGCCATCATCTTCCCGCTCATCATGGCGGCACCGCGCTACTACGCAGGCGAGATCGCGCTCGGCGGGCTTATGCAGACGATCTCGGCTTTCGGGCGCGTGCAGGACGCACTTTCGTTCTTTGTCGATTCCTACAGCTCCATCGCGGAGCTCGCGGCTGTCATCCGGCGACTCTCGGGCTTTACGGAGCATATGGAGGAGTGTGTTCAGGCAAAGAGCGATATTGAACGGAGCGAGGGCACGGGCAATGCACTCGCGCTGCAAAAACTCTCCATCGACCTGCCGGACGGTACACCGCTCCTCACCTCGTGCACACTGACACTGCCGCAGGGGAGCCGCGTCCTTGTGACGGGTGCCTCGGGTGCCGGCAAGAGCACGCTCTTGCGCGCGCTTGCGGGCATCTGGCCCTACGGCAGCGGCGGTGTCGAATTGCCCGCAGGGGCAAAGCGTCTCTTCCTCCCCCAGCGTCCCTATCTCGTTCTCGGTTCGCTGCGCCGCGTGCTCTCCTATCCACGTACGGCAGCGGCGCCGGATGAAGAGATCTCACGTATCCTGAAGCTCGTTGGACTGGAGCATTTCGCCACGCGCCTCGACGATGTGGACGACTGGAGCCGCATCCTCTCACTTGGCGAGCAGCAAAGGCTTGCCTTCGCACGCATCCTCCTCATCCGCCCCAACTGGATCTTTCTCGACGAGGCGACATCCGCCCTCGACGAGCCGCGCGAACGCGCACTTTATAACTTACTGTATCAGGAGCTCCCCGCCGTAAGCACCATCAGCGTCGGACATCGCTCAACACTCTTTGGTCTTCATGACACGGAGCTCCATCTGAGTGATCAAACGTATACCTATCAGGAGATCCCACATGAATCGTAGAGAATTTTTGCGCAGACTCGCACTCGTCGGGATCGGCGCTGCCGTCCTTCCCTTCTTCCCCGCCGCCGCAGAGGCGTCATGGTATATCCCGTCAACGCTTCCGGGGGTGGCAGTGCGTCCGACCTATTTAACGTTCGGAACGCTCGAGAACCGCTTTGTCACCGACTGCATTGTTGTCCACCATATTGGCATGGCAAACAACGATGATGTCTCGGCAGAGACGGTCCATCAGTGGCATTTGAATCAGGGTTGGGCGGGCATCGGCTATCACTTCCTCATCCGCAAGGACGGCACGGTCGAACAGGGACGTCCGCTCGGCACGGTTGGCGCACACGTTTACGGTGAGAACCGCCATACGGTCGGCATCAATCTCGCCGGCAACTTCGAGATGGGGGTTCCGACCGAGGCACAGAAGAACTCTGCCGCGCGCCTCATCGCCGCACTGTGCACCGTCTATCAGCTGGATCCCATGTGGCAGGGCACGGTAAAGGGGCATCGTGACCTCAATGCGACCGCCTGCCCCGGACGCTATCTCTATGCCGATCTGCCGGACATCGTGCAGCAGGCACGCATCTACTACAGCTCGGAGGAAATGCAGACAGAGCGTCTGCGCCTCGTGCAGCATGAACACGAGGAGGAGGAACGTCGGCGCGAACAGCTCCGCACGCAGATAGAGGAGGCACAGCACAGAAACGGTATGGCGCGTCCCAACCACCCCGCACCGAGTTCCCCCAATCCACCCGTGCAGCCGGCACCGGAAAAGCCGGAGATCACGCCCAACCGGCGTCCGGAGCTGCCGACGCCCAGCCGGAAACCGGCGCAGCGCCGCATTGCAACCTAGCTGAGAGAGTACCGATCATTCATGGAGGTGAAGACCGATGGGATTCCATTACCGCTGGTTTGACCGTGACCAAGAAAAAATCGACGAGATGGGAATACCGTTGACGCGTGCAGAACTTGACGCGCGCGAACACGACAAGGAGCCCGAGCGTATCTTTTCGCGCGGCGAGCAGACAGGCATTGTCCTCTCCTCCGTAATCTTTGCTTACAGTTGGACGGAGGGCGATCTCTCGCTCGTGTTTTTCTGCCTCGCCTTCCTGATCTTTGAAATCCGAAAAATTGTGCAGCGTTTTTCGCGCACACGCGGAAAGAGTATTGCAAACGTCATGCAGGGATTCAGCATCACGCTGATCATCGGCGCACTTGCCCTTATTTTTACCACTTAGGAGGCATCTACGTGAAACAACAAATGGGCATGGGTGTCCTAAAGGTCGGCGCAGCGCTTGCGGTTGTTCTTCTCTTCGTTATCATCCACCTCATCGCACCGGAATTCCTACCCGAGCTTTTCACACTGCTCGCCAGCGGCGACATTCCCGCAACGGTCGAATACATTCGCTCGTTCGGCGAGTGGGCAGTCGTCTTTGCGTTTCTCCTTACCCTCTTTACGAACGCGCTTGGCTTCCCGCCCGCCGTCATCTTCTCGACGGCGAACGTCATTCTCTTCGGCATCATCCCCGGCATCATTCTCTCCTGCGTGGCAGAGACGGTCGGCGTGACAATCGCCTTCGTCCTCATGCGCTTCTACTTCCGCGAAGCGGCGGAAAAGGCAATCGCGAAGAGCCCCTTCCTCGCAAAAGTCGACCGGTACAGCGGCAGCAAGGGCTTCTTCATCATGCTGATCGGACGTATGGTGCCCTATCTCCCCTCTGCCGTCATGAACGCCGTCGGTGCCCTCTCCTCGATTCGCTTCCGCGACTATGTGCTCGCCTCGCTCGTCGGCAAATTCCCCTCGACGGGCATCGAGGCAATCATCGGGCATGACATCATCATGCAGCAGGAGGATCATACGCGCCTCGTCATCGTCGTGATATGCGCCGGCATCCTGATCTACGCTGCCATTCGCTACGAGAAACATCTCATGCGTGAAGAGGCTGTCCCACAGGAAATGGAGAAGAACGAATGACACGACGCACATTTTTGCAGACTGCCGCCAAGACCATCCTCACGATGGGCTTCGGCGGTCTCTTTTCGTCCCGCTCTGCCCACGCCGCTGCTGACGGCATCCATCATCTGCGCCAGATCGTGACGGCGAATCCCGCACGCACGCGCATGATTCAGTGGGACAGCCCACAGCTGCTCCAAAATGTGCGCGTTGAGCTGCGCAGCCCCCGCAAGCAAGTGGAGAGCCTGATCCCCGCCTACACCTATCTCTCGATGGACGACGAGGTGCAGTTTATCTATCACGCCGAGATCCCTGTCACGGAAGGCAGTTCTTATCGCGTCACGTATGCGGCGGGTGCAACGGATTGGATGCCCCTCCTGTCCATGCACGAGAGCGGACGCATATCCGCCCTGCTCTTTTCGGACAGTCAGTGCGGAGAAAGTTACGACGTGTGGCGTACGACGTACCGGACGGCATGGGAGCGCCATCCGAACGCGGACGTTGCCGCCCTTGTCGGTGATCTCACGGACAACGGTGAATCGGCGTGGCACTGGCGCAGCTTCTTTGAAGCGATGGAGGCGGCGGGTCCTCCTCTCGCCTCACGTATTCATGTTCCTGTCCTCGGCAATCACGAATACTACGGACTGAATTGGACGGCAGTACCGCCCGTGCGCTATCTCCACAGCTTCGCCCTGCCCGAAAACGGAAGTGCGGATTTTCGTGGGCACTATTACTCATTTGACCTCGGTGCCGTGCACTGCATTGTCCTTGATACGCAGTTTCTTGAGGCTGAGGAGCGTGGTGCAGCACTGAAAGCGGAACAGATGGATTGGCTTCTGCGCGATGCGGCGACGGACACAGCACCGTGGAAGATTGTCCTGATGCACAAGGATATACTCTCCTATGGGGAGTATCAGGTGGAGCAGAAGTGCAGTCACGGCATCAGCGATGTGGGCGGGATTTTCTTGGATGTGTTCGATCGGCTCGGCATCGACCTCGTCATCTCGGGACACGTTCACGCCTACCGCCGTCGCCAAATCCGCGCGCGGCAAACCGACAAGGCGGGCACGCTCTACCTCCTCGCGGGCCCTGCGGGCAATCAATACTTCAATGTTCCCGCTGAGCGCTATGATATCATCACAGGACCGAATCCCACACCGTCGAATTATCTCTACATGGAGGCAGATGCGCAGCATCTCCGAATCCGATGTGAAACAACGGGCGGTACAGTGCTCGATACGATTGAACTGCACAAATAACGGAATTACATACCGAAGCAGTTCGCTGACGTTCGTGTTCTTGTCTGACGAGCTTCATTTTATTGGTGAATCCTAAAAAGACAGACGACGCATTTGCGCTGTCTGTCTTTTTGCGTGCAACGAATCAGATCGCTACAATCTTCTCGACATTATTCTTCGGACGAATACCGTACTGCTCACCGGTGCCGATGGCAAAGCGGCATCAGACCGAAGATGTCCGGTCTGATGCTCTGTTTTATTGCAAAAAAGGGGCTGTTGCACAAAGTGTACAACAGCCCCCCCACAGAAACGGTTTATTAAATTTTAGAACTGCCACTTGACACCGGCATTGCCGCTGACACCCTGGCGCTTGCCCAGCCAGCCGGCAAGGTTGAAGTCGTAGGTAACGTTGCCGTCCTTGGGTGCAAAGCGATAGCCGAGTTCGAGCATGCCGCTCGAGCCCTTGAGGCTCGGGCTGGGCGTATCATAGCCCTGGTAGGACGCATACGCGCTGCCGCTGAATTCGTGCTCCCATGCAAGCCCCGTGTAGAACTCGCCTGCCGCACCGTTCTGACGCACATAACGGAATCCGAGGCGCGTTCTGTGCGAGCTGACTTCGGAGAAGTCATAGTCCTCACCCGTGTTCAGATGCGCCGTCACATCGCCCTGATGCGACCAGAAATAGCGCAGATACGGCGTGATCTTCGCATTCTCCTTGAGCTGAATGTCCTTACCCACAGCAAAATGACCTGCCCAGTAGGTGTTTGAGACATCGTACGAGGAATTGATACCGGCATAGATGCTGCCGTCGTAGTCACTCTTCACGCGACCGCCCTGCAGCGAGCCCTCATACCACATGCCGTCCTTCCTGTCGACGCGCACCATGAGACCAAGACCATACGTACGGAACTTGCCGCTGCCATGCGTGTCGTCGTCGAGGTAGGAGTCGTAGTTGGCATTGCCGTAGGAGAGGAAGGGACCATAGACCACATTTCCATTCTTCAGCGCCTCCTCACGCGCCCAACCGACACCAATATTCCAGCCGTTTGTATCGACATAGGAACCGGTCTCAGAGCGCATATGGCTGCCGCCGATACCTGCCCAGAGATGATATCCCTTCGGCGCTGTCGCCTCCTCATCCGCCTTTCCGGCAGAAGCAGCGTCTTTTGCCGCCTTAATATTATTGGCAACGAGGAAGTCCACACCCTGATTGATGAACGCCGTTGCTCCGACGCGCGTCTCGGCAAAGGACTTCGTCTGCTCGATCAGCTCTGCCTTCTTGACAACGGCAGAAACCTCGTTCGTCGCCGTCTGTGCGACATCGAACTCATAGCGGAGCGATACGCCCT
>ERZ773063.478-NODE-478-length-26488-cov-8.497522_pt1 | contig 26488 bp, 32 predicted proteins | sample MGYA00580625_ERZ773063 | MGnify/ENA primary metagenome ERZ773063 (study PRJEB29015, sample SAMEA2738022) | human oral metagenome | biome: human oral; feature: human-associated habitat; material: dental | place: China | collected 2042 ... | reverse complement strand
TGGCTCGTCTCGACAAGGAACTGGCTAAATGGCAAAAAGAACTGGATATGGTCGGTAAGAAGCTCTCTAACGAACGCTTCGTAGCCAATGCCAAACCAGAAGTCGTCCAAAAAGAACGCGACAAACAAGCCGACTACCAAGCTAAGTATGATGCAACAGTAGCGCGGATTGATGAGATGAAGAAGTTGGTGAAATAAATAAAGAAACACGGTGATGAGCCGTGTTTTTTGATATAATGAGGATAAAATAAGATTTTAGGAGATGAGAATTGTTTGATTTAAATGAATTAAATGATATATTTATCAATTTTATTTCTGATTTTGTTTTTTGGATATTTCTAATAATAGTTGGGGGCATTGGTTGGTTATTTAATAAAACATTTTTATCAAAATTTAAGAAAGTGAAAATTAAAAGAATTGATGTTAGAAATGTTCCAAAGCGATTTAATGGAGTTGAGTTAGCTATTTTTCAGAATGATGGAGCATATAAAAATTATATTGAGAATGAATTAGTTATTGAAAATTCAAATGATGACTTAGTAATTCAAAACTTAGTAGTTGATAATATTAGTGTTGATGATTATTTTTATGAAGATATTGTGATACAAAATGGTTTTGATGTACTCACCCAAGATCTAGATTTCGTTATTTTTAACAATGGGAACAAGGAAAACTCATTAAAAAATTATCAAGTTAAAATCAACTATTTAAATAAGGAAAATGAAAAAGATAAAATAATCTTAAAATCAGAAGTGGAGAGCGGTAGTTTAAGTGGGGGTGATATTAAAATATTGTTTTCAAAGAAATTAACAGATCACAATATTGTTAAATTCTTTTCTAATAGCTTGCCTGACTATAAACAATCAATTAGAATTGAATTAGTGAATAAGGAAAATCAAGAAATTGAAAGTGAGACTGAGATACCATATCTATCCTCGGAGAAACGTTTCGTTAGAAATTTAGGAGGGGCAGTATTTTGTGATAGGACATTAACACCAATAATTGAATTACTATCTCCTTATAGTCAAGATTGTTTTAATTTCTCTATCAATCAACGTTTAATAAAAGGCGATAATACATTGAGATTTAATATTCTTATAGATGCTCCGTGCTCTATAAAATACAATGTAAAATTATTTAGAAATAAAAAAATGTTAAGCGCTTTTTCTAGTGATTTGATTGAGATACAATTTCCAAAATATAGATTATTATCTTCTTATAAAGATGAGTTATATCACTATTTACACGATGAAAAACTAAAATCTAGCAATTTTAAGGAGGTAAGCTTCAGGAAACCGGGGCTAATTAATAGTATTGATAAGATAAAAACGGAATATCATTTAAATTAGATGGTTATCACTTCGTTTAAATCTTAGTTTTATCTAGTATTCTTATACTAATTTCATAAATCAGAAACGTTAAGAAGAAGCCCTCGTGGCTTCTTTTTTCCCCTCCCCAGCCTAGACTTGTGGTATAATATTGTCAGTAAAAGAGAAAGTAGGAGCGTGTATGAAAACTCCATTTATCAGTCGTGAGCGCTTGGCGGAGCTGACCGCGCAGTTTCCAACGCCTTTCCATCTTTATGATGAGAAGGGGATTCGAGCGAGAGCACGGGCTTTGCATGATGCCTTTGCTTGGAATTCTGGTTTTAAGGAATATTTTGCCGTCAAGGCGACACCAAATCCTGCTATTTTAAAAATCCTCAAGGAAGAGGGCTGCGGGGTGGACTGTGCTAGCTATGTGGAGCTGCTCATGAGCCAAAAGCTGGGCTTTGCTGGGGATAAGATCATGTTTTCGTCCAATAATACGCCAGCCGAGGAGTTTCGTTTTGCGCGGGAGTTGGGAGCGACCATCAATCTAGATGCCTACGAAGACGTGGATTTCTTGAAGGAAGTGGCTGGGATTCCCAAGGTGATTTCATGCCGCTACAATCCCGGTGGTGTCTTCGAGCTGGGGACTAGTATCATGGATCATCCAGAGGAAGCCAAGTTTGGGATGACCAAGGCGCAGCTGATTCAGGCTTTCAAAGAACTTAAGGAGCTGGGGGCAGAGACATTCGGCATCCATGCTCTTTTGGCCTCCAATACTGTCAGCAATGACTACTATCCAGCACTGGCTCGTCAGCTTTTTGAGCTGGCGGTCGAGGTATTAGAAACAACGGGAATTAAGCTAGACTTTATCAATCTGTCTGGCGGTGTCGGAGTCAATTATCAGCCTGATGGCGAGGAAAATGACATTGCGGTCATCGGTCAAGGAGTTCGTCTGGCTTATGAGGACATCTTGACACCAGCTGGTCTGGGGCAGGTCAAGATTTTCACCGAGCTGGGGCGCTTTATGCTGGCGCCTTTCGGTCTTTTGGTGACCAAGGTGACGCACAAAAAGCAGACCTATCGGACTTATCTGGGAGTGGATGCTTCTGCGGTTAATCTCCTGCGTCCCGCTATGTATGGAGCTTATCACCATATTACCAATATGGATCGGCCAGAAGGACCGACGGAGATTGTCGATGTGGTCGGTAGCCTCTGTGAAAACAACGATAAATTTGCCATCCAGCGGGAGTTGCCTGTCAGTCAGATTGGCGATACGCTGGTTATTCACGATACGGGTGCCCACGGCTTCTCCATGGGTTACCAATACAATGCAAAACTGCGCTCTAGCGAGATTCTCCTAGAGGAAAATGGTCAGGCTCGCATGATTCGTCGGGCAGAGAGGCCAGAGGATTATTTCGCGACTCTCTATGGCTTTGATTTTGAAAAATAGAGATAATTTGGTATAATAAAGAGTAATGTAAAAAATGAAACAGGAGTTCGGATTATTATGAATACATTGTTAGCAATTTTATTGATTATGCTGGCTTTCTTTGGTGGGATTTTGCTTGGTATGTACTTGCTTCGCCGTCAGGTCGAAAAGGAATTTGCGGAAAATCCACGTCTTAATGTAGAAGCAGTGCGGATGTTGCTCAGTGCCAATGGTCAAAAACCAAGTGAAGCACGCGTTCAACAAGTTTACCGTCAAATCATCAACCAACAAAAAGCAGCAGTTGCTAAAAATAAAAACAAAAAATAAGCTTCTCACAGCCGCCCTTTGGTGGCAGACAGAGATTTCTATATAAAAAATGGGGATTTGGGCTAGGCTTCCAATCCCTTGTTTTAGAAAGAAGACTGTATGGATAACCGACCGATTGGATTTTTAGACTCTGGGGTGGGCGGTCTGACTGTTGTCCGTGAATTGATGCGGCAACTCCCCCACGAGGAAGTGGTTTATATAGGTGATTCGGCTCGGGCTCCATATGGTCCTAGGCCGGCGGATCAGATTCGAGACTATACTTGGCAGTTGGTCAATTTTCTCTTGACCAAGGATGTCAAGATGATTGTTATTGCTTGCAATACTGCCACAGCTGTTGTCTGGGAGGAAGTCAAGGCTAAGTTGGATATTCCTGTCCTCGGTGTGATTTTGCCCGGAGCCAGCGCTGCTATCAAGTCTACGACTGGTGGCAAGATAGGGGTTATCGGGACTCCTATGACGGTTCAGTCCGACATTTACCGAAAAAAGATTGAGGCTCTATCTCCCGAGATGGAGGTGCAGAGTTTAGCTTGTCCTAAGTTTGTCCCGCTGGTGGAGTCAAATGAGCTCCAGTCCAGCCTGACTAAAAAGGTGGTCTATGAGACCCTTCATCCTCTGGCGGGCAAGGTGGACACCCTTGTTTTGGGCTGTACCCATTATCCTTTGCTTCGGCCGATTATTCAAAATATGATGGGGCCGAGCGTCAAGCTGATTGATAGCGGGGCTGAGTGTGTACGGGATATTTCTGTCCTGCTCAATTATTTTGAAATTAATCGTAGCCGTGACAAGCACGAACTGAATCATCGTTTTTATACTACAGCCAATGCTAAGAGATTTGCGGAAATCGCTGAAAACTGGCTGAATCTGAAAGTCAATGTGGAGCATGTGACCTTATGACAAAGAACATTTATGAATACAAAGATGCCTCTGACTGGTATGTAGCTGAGTGGGGGCAAAGTGCCTCTTATAGTGAATTTGAGCGAGTGCCAGCTGAAGCTTCTGAGATTTTAGACCGCTTAGAGAGTGTTTTGGCAGAAGAAGAGCTAGGCCTACCCTTAAATATCACAGTTATTCGCTATGGCTCAGCCTTTCGCTTTTTGACCTTCTTGCTGGATATTTTAAACCAAGAAACGGATCGAAAGTTGGAATTGTTACAGCGACAGGGAGCGCTCCTCTTGGTTGAAGGGGGCAAATTGCTCTATGTCCATCTGCCCCAAACGGGTGTGGATTTACAAGCCTTTCTGGGAGCAAAAGATGTCAAGGATACTCTTTTGATTGCGACTCGGAATGAGGGCAAGACAGCAGAATTTCGTAAGCTTTTCGGGAAGTTGGGCTACGAGGTGGAAAACCTGAATGACTATCCTGATTTGCCAGAAGTGGCTGAAACAGGCATGACCTTTGAAGAAAATGCCCGCCTCAAGGCTGAAACAATCAGCCAGTTGACTGGCAAAATGGTTTTGGCAGATGATTCCGGCCTGCAAGTGGATGTCTTGGGTGGTCTACCAGGCGTCTGGTCGGCTCGCTTTGCTGGCGTTGGTGCGACAGATAACGAAAACAATATTAAGCTCCTGCATGAACTGGCCATGGTCTTTGATATTAAAGACCGCTCTGCTCGTTTCCATACAACTCTGGTGGTCGCAAGTCCAGATAAGGAATCCTTGGTGGTCGAAGCGGATTGGCCAGGCTACATTGCCCATGAACCCAAGGGTGAAAATGGCTTTGGCTATGATCCTTTGTTCTTGGTCGGAGAGACAGGAAAAACATCAGCTGAGCTGACAATCGAAGAGAAAAATGCCCAGTCCCATCGTGCGCAAGCAGTGCAAAAATTAATGGAGGTATTTCCAGCATGGCAAAGCAAACAATCATCGTAATGAGCGATTCCCATGGGGACCGTGCCATTGTCGAAGAAATGAAAGATCATTATCTGGGAAAGGTCGATGCTATTTTCCATGATGGAGACTCAGAATTGCCTTTTGAGGATGAAGTCTGGGAAGGAATCCATGTCGTAGCGGGGAATATGGACTTTTATCCTGGTTATCCAGAGCGGCTGGTGACAGATTTGGATGGGACCATTATTGCTCAGACCCACGGTCACCTTTTCAATATCAACTTTAGCTTCCAAAAGCTGGATCTGTGGGCTCAGGAAGTGGGGGCAGATATCTGTCTCTATGGCCATTTGCACGTTCCAGATGCTTGGATGCAAGGCAAGACTCTCTTTCTCAATCCGGGCTCCATTAGCCAACCTCGTGGCTCAATCAACGAACGTCTCTACGCGAAGGTAGAGATTGATGAAGACCGCTTTAGAATTGATTTCTATACGCGAAATCATGAACTCTATCCAAGCTTGTCCAAGGAGTTTGCCCGATGATTGCTAAGGAATTTGAAGATTATCTGCTGCAGCATGAAGACACTTTTTTGACACCGGGGGAGAATTTGGCGGTCATGATTGACACGCACAATGTGGATCATGCTATTCTCTTGCTTAGCCAGATGACCTATTCGCGCATTCCAGTGGTGACTGCGGAGAAAAAGTTCGTTGGCACCATTTCTCTGACGGATATTATGGCTTATCGGATGCAGCATGAGCTGGCAGAGGAAGAGTTTATGTCTATGGACATTGTCCACATGACACGAAAGGACGGTCTGACGGTCGAGCCAGATTACAAGATTGCGGACGTTTTGCACAAGCTGGTGGATGAGTCTTTCCTGCCTGTTGTGGATAAAGAACAACATTTTTATGGCATCATTACTAGAAAGTCGATTTTAAAAGCTGTTAACTCGTTGATGCATACCTTCACGAGTCAGTATGAGATTTCCAAAAAATGAAAGAACATATCACTCCTTTTTTAGAACAAAAAAATATCTCAGAAAATTCAAAATTAGCCTATTCCTACGATCTGGAGCAATTTGTCAATGAAATCCACAGCAAGGTGACGGAAACCAATTTGCGGATTTATCAAGCCTCTATCAAGGATTTCAAGGCGGCTGTCCAGAAGCGGAAGCTCTCAGCAGTCAATCAATTTCTCTACTATCTTTATGAGAACAAGATGATTGGTGAATTTCACCGCTTGACCCTGCCAAAAGTCGCTATTTCCAAGGAACTGGGAAGCGAGCTGATGGACTTGTCAGCCTTTTGGGAAACTTCTGCGGTACCACAAGGCCGGCTGATAGCGCTCTTGATTTTGGAAATGGGTCTCTTGCCAAGTGAAATCCTGCAGGTCAAGGTTGAAGACATCAATCTTGATTTTCAGGTTTTGCGGATCGAAAAGGCTGGGCAGAAGCGGATTATTAAAATTCCTGAAAGTCTGACGAGCGAATTGGGCGATTATTTGACAGGGACTTATTTATTTGAAAAGAATGGCAAGTCCTATTCGCGCCAATGGGGATTTCGCCAGCTAGAAGCTTTCTTGATCGAGCAGGGGCAGGCCAGCTTGTCGGCTCAAAGCCTGCGGGAGCAATTTATCCTGCGTCAGCGGGAAAAAGGTGTCGGTATCTACGACATTGCTCGTGATCTGGGCTTGAAGACAGTCATTACATTAGAAAAATACAGATAAGAATGGATATCAAGTTAAAAGATTTTGAGGGGCCGCTGGACTTGTTGCTCCACCTCGTATCCAAGTATCAGGTGGATATTTACGATGTGCCCATTACCGAGGTCATCGAGCAATATCTGGCTTATGTGTCTACTCTGCAGGCCATGCGGCTAGAAGTAACGGGAGAATATATGGTCATGGCTAGCCAGCTCATGTTGATCAAGAGCCGCAAGCTCCTGCCCAAGGTGGTAGATCAGGTGGATCTGGAAGATGATCTGGAGCAGGATTTGCTGAGTCAGATTGAGGAATATCGGAAGTTCAAGTTGCTGGGGCAGAAAATGTCCCTCCAGCATGAGGACCGGGCTCTTTACTACTCCAAGCCCAAGCTGGAACTGGTCTATGAAGACGCTGAACTCTTGCACGACAAGACGGCCGTTGATCTCTTTTTAGCTTTTTCCAAGGTGATGACCAAGAAGCAAGAGGAGTTTTCTAAGAGTCATACGACCATTGTGCGAGATGAGTATAAGATCGAGGACATGATGGAAGTGGTGCGCCAGCGCTGTCAGTCTCACAAACGCCTTGCCCTGCAGGATATTTTCGCAGAAACCAAAGACATGAATGAAGTGATTACGCTCTTTTTGGCAACCTTGGAGTTAGTCAAAGTGCAGGAAGTGCAGGTCATTCAGGAGGAAAACTTTGGAAATATTTATTTAGTAGGAAGAAAGAATGAGTAAATTAGCAGAGATTGAAGCCCTGCTTTTTGTGGCGGGGGAAGACGGTCTGAAAGTTCATCAGCTATCAGAAATCCTCTCCTTGCCGCCGACTGGTGTCATCCAGAGTTTGGAAAAATTAGCGGAGAACTATCAGGCAAATCCTGACTCTAGCTTGACCTTGTTGGAAACGTCAAAGACCTATAAGTTGGTCACCAAGCCTGAATTTGCTGAGATTTTACGAGAGTATTCGCGGGCGCCGATTAACCAGAGCTTATCCCGAGCGGCACTGGAAACCTTGTCGATCATTGCTTACAAGCAACCCATTACAAGGGTGGAGATTGATGATATTCGTGGGGTCAATTCCAGTGGGGCGATTTCGAAGTTACTAGCCTTTGAGCTGATTCGAGAAGATGGCAAGAAGGAAGTCATTGGCCGTCCCAATCTTTATGTGACGACGGACTATTTCTTGGACTATATGGGCATCAATCATTTGGACGAGCTGCCAATTGTAGACGAAGCGGAGCTCATTGCTGAGGAAAGTCAGCTTTTCGGAGAATGACAAGTTCATCCTATAAGGGACCGTTTTTTGAATACTACCAAGCTTTGAGGGAGGAACTGCTTTCCCTATTTGCCATTTTTCCAGCTGTTAAAGTTGTGAAAATGGTCTTTGTATCTTGTGAAAGGACAATATCGATGAGAATCAATAAATACATTGCCCATGCGGGAATTGCCAGCCGGAGAAAGGCTGAGGAATTGATCAAGCAGGGGCTAGTGACTGTAAATGGTCAGGTTGTACGTGAGCTAGCGACTACCATCAAGTCGGGTGACCGAGTGGAAGTAGAAGGCCAGCCTATCTATAATGAAGAAAAGGTCTACTACCTGCTCAATAAACCGCGCGGGGTGATTTCCAGTGTGACAGACGACAAGGGGCGTAAGACAGTCGTTGATTTGCTGCCACAGGTCAAGGAGCGGATTTATCCTGTTGGTCGACTGGACTGGGATACTTCTGGTGCCTTGATTTTGACCAATGACGGTGACTTCACGGATGAAATGATTCACCCGCGAAATGAAATTGATAAGGTCTATGTGGCGCGTGTCAAGGGTGTGGCCAATAAGGAAGTTCTGCGTCCGTTGACTCGTGGTCTGGTCATTGAGGGCAAGAAAACCAAGCCAGCTGTCTATGAGATTCTCAAGGTTGATCCAGTGAAGAATCGCTCAGTGGTTCAGTTGACCATCCACGAAGGGCGTAATCATCAGGTCAAGAAGATGTTTGAAGCGGTGGGGTTGCCAGTGGACAAGCTTTCACGGACTCAGTTTGGACATCTGGACTTGACGGGTCTCAATCCGGGTGAGGCACGGCGATTGAGTAAAAAGGAAGTCAGCCAGTTGCATAATTTGGCTGTGACCAAGACTAAGAAAAAATGATTAAGAAAATATTGATAGCGCCGGTTCGTTTTTACCAGCGCTTTATTTCCCCTGCCTTTCCCCCTTCCTGCCGTTTTCGGCCGACCTGTTCCAATTACATGATTGAAGCCATTGAAAAACACGGAGCCAAGGGGATCCTGATGGGCTTGGCCAGAATTGGTCGCTGCCATCCCTGGTACGAGGAAGGGGACGATCCAGTCCCAGATCATTTTAGTCTGAGAAGAAATAGATAAGAACAAAAGAATTTTTATTTTCTTTTTCTTCATGTGATTGGCGTTTTTTTTATACAAACTCCTTGATATATATATATATAAGTGCTATACTATAAGGTGTAGGGAACTTTTTAGAAAGGAAAAATTCGGAAACAATAATAAAAGCTCTCTTGTTATTTTTAGCTTTCTTTATTATGATAAGGAGTATTTATAATGAAAAAAAGATTCTTTGTTATTGCTACCTTGATGTTTTTACCCTTACTTACTGTAAACCATATAGATAAAGTATCCGCTGATGATATTACCAGTGATAATACTTTGGAATCTATAAATAATGACCAATTTGCTGGTTTATCTGACGATCAAAAGATAGTTTGCTTCCCTGATGGTGGAATAATTTATGAAAAAAACAATGATGTAAATTACTCTGACTACGAGCTTCGCAGACATAATGGTGTTATAAAAACAGTTGCTGAAGCAAAAGAGGAAGACTCTATTGATAGTCAGAATAATATTCTGAACCAAGACTTATTAGCACCTTCTCCATTTCGTGGTTCTATACCGAGTGCAGAACCGTTTAGATTAGAAGCGGGACAAACTTATCGTTCAGCAGCTTTTGGTGGAAAAGGCTGGCAATTTTCTGGGTATGTATTTTACCCTCGTCCAGGTACAGGAGCATATCTATATTATAGGGCTATAGGTGATGATGGACGTGTAGGAACTTATAGTGACGCTATGACAGTCTTTTATGGACAAGGGCTTCGTGGCCAATATTTAGGAAAAAGTCAAGGTTGGAGACCAATTCATATTGGCGACTACATTACTAACGGAAACAATGCTAAAGGGTTCTTTACTTATAATCCTGTGCGTGGTTCTCGATATGAGGTACATAATTGATGAAAAAAATTTTGCTTGTTTTAGCAGGGCTACTTATTTTATCTTGGACAGTTAATCTCCTTGTGGCTGATACAACTTCTGAAACAGTTGTTCCAACAATCAAGTCAGAAAATTATACAATTAGAGTCTTGACAGAAAATTTAAAAGATAGTAATCAAGCAGAGATTGAGCAGTTTTTTGAAGGGCTCTCAGATGATACCCGCATTTGTGCAGATAAGACTGGCGGTTTTGTCTATCGGAGTAAGGATGCGCCCCCAGTTGATGCGGCCCAGCCAGACGCCGCTGTGTCTACTAACCAAGCCGGCCAAGAGCAGGTCCATGATATCAATGGTCCTGACTCAGCAACGGTCAAAGAGGTGAAAGAAGCTTTGAAAAGTCTGAAATCATAAAGAAAACTCCCTGTATCACCGTTTTTGGGCGGTTGTTATAGGGAGTTTTTTTGCTAGAGAATAAAGTCCAGCCTTAGCAATTACTATCAGCTTTTCAATATTTTTGTTATAATGTTCTTTATGAGAGTTGTTTCAGGGAAGTACGGGGGCAGACCCCTCAAGACATTAGATGGCAAGACAACGCGACCTACGACAGATAAGGTCAAGGGCGCGATTTTTAATATGATTGGGCCTTATTTTGATGGCGGTCGGGTGCTGGATTTGTATGCAGGCAGTGGTAGTCTGGGAATTGAGGCGGTGTCTCGAGGCATGGAGTCGGCTGTTTTGGTTGAAAAAGATCGGCGGGCGCAAGCTATCGTGGCGGAAAATATTGCCATGACCAAGGAAGCAGCGCGCTTTGAGCTTCTCAAGATGGAGTCGAGTCGGGCGCTAGAGCAGTTGACTGGTCAGTTTGATCTGGTTCTGCTGGATCCGCCCTATGCCAAGGAGCAGATTATCTCAGATATTGAGAAAATGGCGGAGCGCAAGCTCTTGAGCGAGGATATTATGGTTGTTTGCGAGACGGATAAGTCGGTTGATTTGCCAGAAGAAATCGCAGACTTGGGTATCTGGAAGCAAAAAATATATGGAATTTCAAAGGTAACGGTCTATGTCAGATAAAATCGGGCTCTTTACAGGGTCATTTGATCCCATTACCAACGGACATGTGGACTTGATTGAGCGGGCTAGTCGGCTGTTTGATCGCTTGTATGTGGGAATTTTCTACAATCCTCACAAAGAAGGATTTTTTAGCATCCATGCGAAAAAAAGAATGGTTCTAGCGGCTTTGGCGCATTTGGAAAATGTGGAAGTCGTCACTTCGCATGATGAATTGGCGATCGATGTGGCAAAAAGACTAGGTGTGACTGCTCTTGTCCGCGGCCTACGCAACGGTCAGGACTTGGACTATGAAGCTGGCCTGCATTTTTTTAATAAGGAATTAGCACCTGATTTGGAGACCGTTTTTCTGCTGAGTCAGCCAGCCTACCGATATATCAGTTCTTCAGCGATGCGGGAATTGATTGCTTTTCAGCAGGATCTTTCTGCCTATGTACCAGCAAGTGTGATTGAGGAGTTAGAGAAAAAAGATGAATAATGATATGACAAATCCGAAAAAGATGACAAAGGAAAATAAACGTGGTTTAACAGTAGTTGGTTGTGCTGGAGTGGCCTCGATTATTGTGCTTGTGCTTTTCCTATTCTCTTTCATTGTTCCATTGCCATACTATATTGAGGTGCCTGGGGGAGCAGAAGACATTCGAAAGGTTCTGACTGTGGACGGAAAAGAGGACCAGGCAGCAGGTTCCTACAATTTTGTGACAGTTGGGATCCAGCATGCAACCTTTGCCCATCTGGTCTACGCTTGGTTGACGCCTTTTACGGATATTTATTCAGCTCAGGATATGACGGGTGGCTCGAGTGATGCTGAGTATATGCGCATTAACCAATTTTATATGGAAACGTCCCAGAATATGGCCAAATACCAAGGTCTCAAAGCTGCAGGAAAAGACATCAAGATGAACTATCTGGGTGTCTATGTTCTGAAAGTAGCTCCAAATTCGACTTTTAAAGGGATTTTGAACATTGCAGATACGGTGACTGGAGTCAATGATGAGACCTTTGAAAGCTCAGAAGATTTGGTCAAATATGTGAATTCTCAGGCCTTGGGCGATAGTGTCAAGGTGACCTATGAGGAAGATGGAAAAACTAAGACAGCGACGGGGAAAATCATCAAGCTGGAAAATGGCAAAAATGGAATTGGTATTAGTTTGATTGACCGCACGGAAGTTAATAGTAGTGTTCCGATTGAATTTTCAACAGAAGGTATCGGTGGTCCTAGTGCTGGCCTCATGTTTAGCCTAGCCATCTATACTCAGCTGGCCAATCCAGACCTGCGAGACGGCCGCGTGATTGCGGGAACGGGCAGCATTGACAGAGAAGGTAAGGTCGGTGATATTGGTGGGATTGACAAAAAAGTCGTCTCTGCGGACAAGATCGGTGCGACAATCTTCTTTGCTCCGGATAATCCTGTCAGCGAGGAAGAAAAAAAGGCTAATCCCAAAGCCAAAACCAACTATGAAGCAGCGCTTGAAGCAGCCAAGGAAATCAAAACGGATATGAAAATCGTGCCGGTCAAAACCCTTCAGGACGCGATTGATTATTTAGAAAAAACCAAAAAATCTTAGCTTCGGCTAAGATTTTTGTCTTTTAGAGACGAACGAAGGGTGTTTTTTATTAAATCGTCTGACTTTTTACAGAAAGATCTTTTTCTTCTGAAAAAATATAAATTCCCCTTGTTTTGTGATAAAATAATATGAAGTAAGATAGATGAATGACAAAGGATAGGTATGCGTAAAGAGATTTCACCTGAGTTGTATAATTACAATAAATTCCCTGGCCCAGAATTTAAGCAAATGGGCAGCAAGATAATTGCAGAAAAATTTGAGTTTGAATTGGTGGAGAATTATAAAGAGGCCTTTGACTTGACGGCCTTTCACCAGCGCTTTTCAGAAATTCTGAACAAATTTGACTATATTGTTGGCGACTGGGGCAATGAACAGTTGCGATTGCGCGGTTTTTATCGGGATGAGAAAGCCAAGGAAAATGCAGAGAAAATCAGCCGTTTGCAAGACTATCTGCTAGAGTATTGTAATTACGGTTGTGCCTATTTTGTTTTGGAAAATGCTCAGCCAAGACGGGCTGCCTTTGACAAAAAATCCCATCATAAGAGAAAATCGGACAGTAAAAAACATCCAGAAATTTCTAGGGAACGTGGCTCTAAAAAAACGAAGGATGAGCAGAGAAAAAATCGTCCAAAGGCAAACAAGAACAAACAACAGAAACAAGGCAAACAGGCAAAGCAAGCGGCATCTAGCCAGTCACAGCGCCATTTTGTCATTCGTCAGAAATAAAGGAGAAACATGAAACCATCGATTTATAGCTTAACGAGAGAAGAAATGATTGAATGGGCGGAAGCTCAGGGAGAAAAGAAATTCCGTGCTACCCAGATTTGGGAGTGGCTCTATCGCAAGCGTGTCCAGTCATTTGAGGAAATGACCAATCTGTCCAAGGACTTGATTGCCAAGCTCAATGATCAGTTTGTTGTCAATCCTCTTAAACAGCGTATTGTTCAGGAGTCGGCTGACGGTACGGTCAAGTACCTTTTTGAGTTACCAGATGGTATGCTGATTGAGACGGTACTCATGCGCCAGCACTATGGACTTTCTGTCTGTGTGACCACCCAAGTTGGCTGCAATATCGGCTGTACTTTCTGTGCTTCTGGCTTGATTAAAAAGCAACGTGACCTTAATAACGGTGAGATTGTTGCGCAGATTATGTTGGTGCAGAAGTATTTTGACGAGCGTGGTCAGGACGAGCGGGTCAGCCACATCGTGGTTATGGGAATCGGCGAGCCTTTCGATAACTATAAGAATGTCTTGAAGTTTGTACGGACGGTTAATGATGATAAAGGTCTGGCTATCGGTGCCCGCCATATCACGGTTTCGACTTCAGGGCTGGCTCATAAGATCCGTGACTTTGCTAATGAAGGCGTGCAGGTCAATCTGGCTGTTTCACTGCACGCACCCAACAATGAACTGCGTTCTAGTATCATGAAAATCAACCGTGCCTTTCCGATTGAGAAACTCTTTGCGGCCATTGAATACTATATCGAGACCACTAACCGCCGGGTGACCTTTGAGTACATCATGCTCAATGAAGTCAATGATGGCGTAGAGCAAGCCAAGGAACTGGCAGAATTGCTGAAAAACATCAAGAAATTGTCTTATGTCAATCTCATTCCTTACAACCCCGTTAGCGAGCACGATCAATATACCCGTAGTCCCAAAGAGCGCGTGATGGCCTTCTATGACACCCTCAAGAAAAACGGAGTCAACTGTGTGGTGCGTCAGGAGCACGGTACGGATATTGATGCAGCCTGCGGCCAGTTGCGTTCTAATACCATGAAGCGTGATCGCGAGAAAGCATTGGTAGAAAATGTTCAGCCTTAAAAATTATCTGACTCCAGCTGGTGAGCTGACTGCTAAAGGACGGAGATTGCTGATAGGGGGAAGCTGGCTCTATTTCTTGATGCTTTGCATTCTGTGCTTTATTCCTCAAGTTCCAGAGCCGGGAATGGAAACGCCAGGAATCCAGTACTTTGGCCGAGTAGTGGTTCTCTTGGTTCCTTTTAATTCCTTTGTCAATATTGGCGAGATTACTTCTTGGATCCAGCTGGTCAAGGTTTTTGTTCAAAATTTGGCCAATATCTTTTTGCTGTCGCCCTTAATCTTTCAATTGCTTTGCCTCTTTCCGAAGTTGCGGAAGACCAAGAAGGTTGTATGGCTGAGCTTTGGGATGAGTCTGTCTATCGAAGTGACTCAGATTCTGCTGGACCTTCTTATCAATGCCAATCGAGTCTTTGAGATTGATGATCTCTGGACCAATACTTTGGGTGGTTATCTGGCTTGGCGGGCATTTCAGCTTGGTCAAAAAACCTGGAAAAATCGCCAAGGCGACGCTTTTAAGGCAGATTAGTGAAGAAAAAGTTCGGATTTAGAAGAAAAAAGGAAATTTTTTCTTGACAAGAAAAAAGGAAAGGCCTATAATAAAATAAATCATCAGAAAAGTAATAATTTTTTCTACTTTCAGGGAGCCTGTGGTTGGTGGAAACAGGCAGTGGAAGGTTATGAAGTGGGCTGATGCAAAAAATGAATTTGAAGCAATAAAAATTCGGTGAGCACACCTTACAGTGCAGCTTGTTGTTAGACAAGACAGAGATATGGAGGCAGTCTATACTGACTCCATAATTGAGGTGGCACCGCGATTTTACGCCCTCACACAGATTTTTTCTGTGTGTGGGCTTTTGTTTTGCTTGAAAATAAAGAAAAGAGGAAATCAAGATGACAGAAACTAAAGGATATTTTGGACAATTCGGCGGCTCCTTTGTACCGGAGCCTATCCAAGCCTTGCTGGATGAATTGGAAGCGACTTTTGAGAAGTATAAGGATGACCCAGAATTTTTAAATGAATACCGACATTATTTGGCGGATTATTCAGGCCGGGAGACTCCGCTCTATTACGCAGAAAGTCTGACCCAGCATCTGGGCGGAGCTAAGATTTATCTGAAGCGGGAAGACCTCAATCATCTGGGCTCCCATAAGCTTAATAATGTTTTGGGGCAGATTCTTCTAGCTAAGCGGATGGGCAAGACCCGAGTCATCGCTGAAACTGGAGCTGGCCAGCATGGTGTGGCAACTGCGGCAGCCGCAGCTAAGTTTGGTATGAAGTGCGATGTCTACATGGGAGCAGAAGATGTAGAACGTCAACGCCTCAATGTCTTCCGCATGGAAATGATGGGAGCGACTGTTCACGCTGTGGAAACAGGAACCAAAACCCTCAAGGATGCAGTGGATGCAGCCTTTGGAGCTTGGATGAACGATTTGGAAGCCTTCTATGTTTTGGGTTCGGCTGTCGGTCCTCACCCTTATCCAACGATTGTCCATGAGTTCCAAAAGGTGATCAGTGAAGAATCTCGTCGGCAGATTTTGGATAAGGAAGGCCGCTTGCCAGACTATGTCATTGCCTGTGTAGGCGGTGGTTCCAATGCTATCGGTGCTTTCTCTCAGTATGTGGCGGATGAAGAAGTCAAGCTGGTTGGTGTTGAAGCGGCTGGACGGGGTCTTGATACAAATCAGCATGCAGCGACCATGACCAAGGGAAGCGTCGGAGTAGTGGATGGTATGAAGACCTACGCTGTCTTTGCTGAAGATGGTCAGATAGCGCCGGTTTACTCCATTTCGGCAGGCTTGGACTATCCTGGAGTTGGTCCTGAACATGCTTTCTTTAAAGATTCTGGTCGAGTAGAATACGTAGCAGCGACAGATGATGAAGCTGTGGATGCCTTGCTTCTCTTGACACAAAAGGAAGGTATTTTGCCGGCCATCGAAAGTTCTCATGCCATTGCTGAAGCTATCAAGCGAGCTCCGCAACTGTCATCTGACCAAATCATCATTATCAATGTATCTGGTCGTGGAGACAAGGATGTGGCAGCCATTGCCGACTATCTAGAAAAACGAAAATAAAATACCCAGCAGAAGAGTAGTAACATCCCTCCTTTCAGAGAGTCTGTGGTTGCTGTAAACAGGCAGGAGAAGTTATGAAATGGACTGCTGGAGACAATATTTTGTCCTTTAGTTGATCTTTTATTACTTTGTTAGCTTACTTTGCTATGACTCGGTGTGCTGCCTTCTACTAAAAGGGATCTAAATGACTGTAAATAGGTAAATGAGATGTGGAGCCTAAAAACTCCATAACTGAGGTGGCACCGCGATAACACGCCCTCACAGGATGAACTGTGTGGGCGTTTTTCTGTAGTTCTGGAGCAAGTTATGACAGTGAACAGGTGCTATCTGTTCTTGTGAAATGCAGTCATGGCTAGCAAATTGCTCCTACCTATACGCTTCTGATTAAATAGAAAGAAACATTATGCAAAAGATTTTACCAGCTGATATTTTATCTCCGATCCTAGCTTATATGCGGATTCAGGGCGACCACAAGGTGATTTTGGAAAGTATTCCGAGAGATAGCGAGACAGCCCGCTTTTCTATCCTAGCTTATAATCCAGTCTTTGAAGTCCGCTATGAAAATGGCCAGTTAACAAAGAACGGACAAGTAATTGAGGCAGAGCCATTGGACTATCTGCATGAGTTGGCAGTAAAAAAAGATCATCATTCAGACCTGCCTTTTGGCGGTGGAGCCATCGGTTTTGTCGGTTACGATATGATTTCCCTCTATGAGGAGATTGGCCAGATTCCAGCTGATGTGATTGGAACGCCGGATATGCACTTTTTCGTTTATGAGAGTTACATGGTTTTTGACCATAAAAAAGATAAGGTCTATATCGTTGAGGAGGCACTCTACAGTGATAGAAGCGAAGCAGAATTGGGTGCTAGTCTGGAGCATATCATGACTGAGCTGGCGCAGCCAGCGACAGATGAATTTTCACCACTGGAACTGTCCAGTTTGAACTTCCAGAGTCATATTGAGCAGTCAGCTTTTGAAAAAATGGTGGAAGAAGCGCGCAGCTTGATTCGGCAGGGCGACATGTTCCAATGTGTGCTCAGTCAGCGTTTTTCAGCAGAGTATTCTGGTAGGCCGCTGGATTACTATCGCAATCTGCGTGTGACCAATCCTTCCAACTATCTCTACTTTTATGACTTCGGAGATTATCAGATTATCGGAGCTAGCCCAGAGAGTCTAGTCTCTGTCAAGCAGGGTCAGGTTACGACCAATCCTATCGCTGGAACCAGACCGCGAGGGAAGGATGAGAGAGAGGATAAAGCCTTGGCGAAGGAGCTGCTGGCTGACGAGAAGGAAGTGGCGGAGCACCGCATGTTAGTTGATTTGGGGCGTAATGATATCGGTAAAATTGCTCAGAATAAGAGCGTGGAGATCACGAAGTACATGGAAGTAGAGTATTTCCGCTATGTCATGCACCTGACCAGTGTGGTTCGTGGTCAGCTATTGCCTCAACTGACAGCTATGGATGCGCTCAAGTCCACCCTGCCAGCCGGCACCGTCTCGGGTGCGCCTAAGATTCGAGCCATGAAGCGAATTTATGAGCTGGAGCAGGAAAAACGTGGCGTTTATGCGGGGGCTATCGGCTATCTGTCTACGACAGGCGATATGGATTTTGCCATCGCTATACGCACTATGGTTTTGAAAAATGGCAGAGCTTACGTTCAAGCTGGAGCGGGTATTGTTTATGACTCGATTCCTACTAATGAATACCAAGAAACCATCAACAAGGCCAAATCAATGACCAAGATAGGAGAGATGCAATGATTTTATTGATTGATAATTATGATTCTTTTACTTATAATCTAGCCCAGTATATCGGCAATTTCGCAGAAGTTAAGGTCTTGCGAAATGATGATGCAGGTCTTTATCAAGCGGCAGAAGAAGCGGATGCTTTGGTTCTGTCTCCGGGTCCAGGCTGGCCAGCAGATGCAGGACGGATGGAAGAACTTATCCGTGATTTTGCTGGTAAAAAGCCGATTTTGGGGATTTGCTTGGGGCACCAAGCCATTGCAGAAGTATTTGGCGGAAAGCTAGGATTGGCTCCCAAAGTCATGCATGGCAAGCAAAGTATTCTGCGCTTTGAGGGAAAATCTCCTATCTATGAGGGGATAGAGGATGGGCAGCCGGTCATGCGCTATCATTCGATTTTGATTGAGGAGATGCCGGAGGATTTTGAAGTGACGGCTCGAGCGGATGATGACAACTCGATCATGGCTATCCAGCACAAGAGCCTACCCATTTATGGTTTTCAGTATCATCCAGAAAGTATTGGTACGCCAGACGGCCTGTCTTCCATTAAAAATTTCATCGACTTAGTAAAATAGGGGAAGAATTATGAAAGAAATTATTGCAAAACTAGCCGATTTTAAGGATTTAAGCAGCTCGGAAGTGTCAGATGTGCTAGAGCGCATCGTTACTAGAAGAGTAACGGAAACACAAATTGCAGCCTTTTTGCTGGCTCTCAAGATGAAAGGGGAAACAGTAGAGGAACGGACGGCTTTAGCTCAGGCTATGCGAGGCCATACTCCGCAGATCCCTACTACAATCCGCACAGCCATGGACAATTGTGGAACTGGTGGTGACAGATCATTTAGTTTCAATGTTTCGACCACAGCGGCCTTCGTATTAGCAGGTGGTGGGATCAAGATGGCTAAGCACGGCAATAGATCCATTACCTCTAAATCAGGCTCAGCTGATGTTTTAGAAGCTTTGGGGATTAACCTAAACATGGATACAGCCAGCTTGGGTAAGATCTTTGATCAGACGGGGATAGTCTTTCTTTTTGCTAAAAACCTTCATCCAGCTATGAAATATATCATGCCAGCTCGTCTCAGTCTAGGTGTTCCCACTATCATGAACCTGACTGGACCGCTCATCCATCCTATGGCTCTAGAAACCCAGCTTTTGGGCACCAGTCGGCCAGATATGCTGGAGAGCACGGCAGAGGTTTTGAAAAACATGGGGCGCAAGCGCGCAGTGGTCGTGTCGGGTCCAGATGGTCTGGACGAGGCCGGTCTTCATGGTCGTACCCAGTATGCGCTGCTGGCAGATGGGGAGATTAGCCTGCACAGCTTTCTACCATCAGACATTGGCATGGAAGAAATTCCTCTTGAAGCAATTCGTGGAGGCAATGCCAAAGAAAATGCAGATATTCTAGTATCTGTCCTGCAAAATCAAGCCAGCCCTTATTTGGAAATGACAGTTCTGAACGCAGGTCTAGGCTTCTTTGCCAATGGGAAATCAGACAGTATCGAAGAAGGAATATCTTTGGCTCGCCAAGTGATCGCCAGTGGCGCAGCCTATGAAAAACTCAAGCAACTACAGGAGTATCAGAAATGAGCAAAGAATTTCTCCCGACCATTCTAAAGCAAAAAGAGCAGGAAGTGGCGGCCATGTCCTATGAAGAGCTGCAACCTCTGCGCTCGACCTATTCCCTCTATGACTATCTCAAAAGTCATCCTCAAGAGCTGCAGCTGATTGCTGAGGTCAAAAAAGCTAGCCCCAGTCTGGGAGATATAAATCTTGCTGTGGATATAGTGGAGCAGGCTCACACCTATGAACGATGCGGTGCAGCTATGATTTCGGTTCTGACAGATGAGATTTTCTTCAAAGGACATCTGGATTACCTGAGAGAGATTTCCAGTCAAGTGACCATTCCAACCCTCAATAAAGACTTTATCATTGATGAAAAACAGATTGTTCGTGCCCGCAATGCCGGAGCGACAGTTATTCTTCTGATTGTGGCTGCCTTGCCTGAAAAGCGGCTGCAAGAGCTCTATGATTTTGCGACGAGTTTAGGCTTGGAAGTTCTGGTCGAAACCCATAATCTGGCGGAGCTGGAAATTGCCCATAGAATAGGAGCACAGATAATCGGTGTCAATAACCGCAATCTAGTCACTTTTGAGACAGATATCAATACTAGTCTCCAGTTGTCTGCCCATTTCAAAGATGACAGGGTTTACGTATCAGAATCCGCTATTTTCAGCAGGGAAGATGCTGAGCCAGTAGCTCCTTATTTCCATGCGATTTTAGTCGGAACAGCCCTGATGCAGGCTGAGGATGTGGCAGAAAAAATCAAGGAGCTGAAAATTGACAAAGGTTAAGATTTGCGGCTTGTCAACGGCCAGCGCTGTGGAAACGGCATGCCAGGCTGGTGCAGATTACATTGGCTTTGTCTTTGCTGAGAGCCGTCGGAGGGTCAGTTTGGAGCAAGCTCAGAAGCTAGCTGCCTTGGTGCCGCCTGCTGTCCGAAAGGTAGGAGTTTTCGTCTCTCCGAGCTTGTCGGAGCTAGAGGAAGCTATTTCAGTGGCAAATCTGGATTTGGTGCAGATTCATGGCGATTTTGATGAAGAACTCCTGACTCAGGTTGGCCGGCCGGTTATTCGAGCGTATCAGGTCAAGGGTGAGTTAAAGGGGGTCAGCCAACAAGCGGACTATCTACTCTTTGATGCTCCTCTTGCTGGTAGTGGTCAGACCTTTGACTGGCAAGCTTTTGACAAGAATCAAATCCACCAGCCCTTCTTTATCGCCGGTGGTTTGAATGCAGGAAATGTCCGAGAAGCTATTCAGCACTTTGCCCCTTACGCAGTTGATGTCTCAAGCGGGGTCGAGACGGATGGCCAGAAGGATTTACAAAAGATAACAGAATTTATAGAAAGAGTGAAATATGGCATATAATCAACCCAATCAAGAAGGATTTTATGGTGAGTTTGGCGGGCGATTTGTTCCCGAAACGCTGATGACAGCAGTTTTGGAATTGGACAAAGCCTACCGTGAGAGTAAAAAAGACCCAGCCTTTCAGGCTGAGCTGGACGAGTTGCTGAAGCAGTATGTAGGGCGAGAAAATCCTCTCTATTTTGCTAAAAATCTAACAGCCTATGCTGGCGGTGCTAAGATTTATCTGAAGCGGGAAGATCTCAACCATACTGGGGCCCATAAAATCAATAATGCCCTTGGACAAGTCCTATTAGCCAAGAGGATGGGCAAGAAGAAAATCATTGCAGAGACTGGTGCGGGTCAGCACGGAGTAGCTACAGCCACGGCTGCAGCCCTTTTCAACATGGACTGTACTATCTACATGGGCGAAGAAGATGTCAAGCGCCAAGCCCTCAATGTCTTTCGGATGGAACTTCTTGGAGCCAAAGTGGAGTCTGTGACCGATGGCTCTCGAGTCCTCAAAGATGCAGTCAATGCTGCCTTGCGAGCTTGGGTGGCACAGGTTGATGATACTCACTATATTATGGGTTCAGCCTTAGGTCCCCATCCTTTCCCAGAGATTGTTCGCGACTATCAGAGTGTGATTGGTCGTGAGGCCAAGCGCCAGTTTGCTGAGCAAAATGCAGGTGCCCTGCCAGATGCTTTAGTCGCCTGCGTTGGCGGTGGTTCCAATGCTATTGGGCTCTTTTATCCCTTTGTAGACGATAGCACAGTGGCTATGTATGGAACAGAAGCAGCTGGGCGGGGCGTGGATACAGATGAACACGCTGCGACCTTAACCAAGGGCCGGCCGGGTGTTTTGCACGGTGCCTTGATGGATGTCTTGCAGGATGAGCAAGGACAGATTCTGGAAGCTTTCTCTATCTCTGCCGGGCTAGACTATCCGGGCATTGGTCCTGAACATTCTCATTTTAATGCTATCAAACGCGCCACTTATGTGCCAGTCACAGATGAAGAAGCCTTGGAAGCCTTCCAGCTCCTGTCTCGTATCGAAGGGATTATCCCTGCTCTAGAGTCTAGCCACGCTATTGCTTACGCAGTTAAGCTGGCTAAGGAGTTGGGACCAGATAAATCAATGATCGTCTGCCTATCCGGCCGTGGTGACAAGGATGTCGTTCAGGTAAAGGAACGCTTGGAAAGAGAAGCGGCTCAAAAAGGAGGTGCCCATGACTAAAACACTCACTCAGCATTTAGAAACCATCAAAAGAGAAGGCAAGGGAATTTTCCTTCCTTATATCATGGCTGGTGATCACGAGAAAGGTTTAGCAGGATTAGCAGAAACTATCGCATTTTTGGAAAACTTGGGTGTGTCAGCCATTGAAATCGGTCTGCCATTTTCAGATCCTGTTGCAGATGGGCCAGTTATTGAAGAAGCCGGTCTGAGAAGTCTGGGACACCATACTTCGGCCAAGTCTTTAGTGGCAAGCTTGCAGAATCTGGACACTCAGCTACCTCTCATTATCATGACCTACTTCAATCCTATCTTCCAGTACGGTCTCAAAGATTTTGTCAAGGATTTGGCTACGACACCGGTTAAAGGATTGATTATTCCGGATTTGCCCTACGAGCACAGAAATTTCATCTTGCCTTTACTGGAAGATTCAGATCTTGCTCTTATTCCTTTAGTGAGCCTGACGACTGGACTAGAACGTCAGCAGGAGCTGATCAAGGAAGCTGAAGGTTTTATCTATGCTGTAGCCATCAACGGTGTGACAGGTAAGAGCGGAAGCTACCGTAATGATTTGGACCAGCATTTGAGCAAACTCCATGATATTGCAGAGATTCCAGTACTGACGGGCTTTGGCGTTTCAACTTTAGAGGATGTTGACCGCTTCAATCAAGTCTCAGACGGAGTCATTGTCGGATCTAAGATTGTCAAAGCTCTTCATGAAAAGGACGCCAGCATAGCATCCTTTATCCAAGAAGCAGCAGCTTATAAGAAATAAGAACCACCACACCAAACAAGAGACAGGGTACAAATGCTAGCCTGTCTTTTTTCTTTTTAAAGCAATAACAAGCGAGACCAGAGAAGCAAGCGATTTGGATGAGAATGAGAATTTCTGTCAGGCTGAAAATAGCTGAGCAGGACGCTAGAAAGAGAAAGTCTCCAGCGCCAATATGAAGATTATAAAAGAAGGCTAGAAGTCCTAGGATCAAAAAGAAAACCATGAGCGGATTGATGCCTGCTGTAGCCATCAGCAAGAACTGAAAAATTAGCCAGATTAGGAGAGGGTATTCTTGCTCACGCTGATCGTAGATAGCTAGGGTCAAGCCCATAGTTAGCAGTAAGAGCTGGGCTAGTGAAAGATAGCCTAAGCTCCAGCTTAGAAAAAGTAAACCCAGCACTAACTCAAAAGCAGCATACCAGACAGGCAGGCGATTCTTGCAGAAACGACACCGGAAGCCATTAAGCAACTGAGACAGGATAGGAATCAAATCCCGTGCTTTGAGTATCTGCTTGCAGTTGTCACATTGGCTGCTTGGTGAGATGATGGATTGTTCTGGGAAGCGGTCAATAACTAAGCCTAGAAATGAGGCCAGAACCGTTCCGACTAGAAAAAAGTATAGATGAATCATACTTGTTTATTCGTGATTTTGAGTAGAAAAATCTGAAATTTTACAACTTTTCTAATAAAGTAAAATTTTAAGTTTTAATACTTGACTTTCTTAATTAGAAGCATTATAATTAAAACATAATCAATAAAGATTAGAATGATTACAAATAAAAGAGAGGTATCATTATGACTCAAGTAAAACATGGCGCTGCAGCAGATGTAGCAACTTTCACTAACCAAAATTCTTTACCAAAAACAAAAGCAGTTCTTAACCAAGTGGTTTCAGATCTTTATACAGCTCGTATCGCTCTTCACCAAGTTCACTGGTATATGCGTGGTGCAGGCTTCATGGTATGGCATCCAAAAATGGATGAATACATGGATACAATTGATGAAACCTTGGATGAAGTCAGCGAACGCTTGATTACTCTAGGTGGCAAGCCTTATTCAACTCTGACAGAGTTTATCCAACATAGCAAGATTGAAGAAAAAGCTGGCGAATTCAGCAAGAATGTTGAAGAAAGCTTGGAGCGCGTGATTGAAATTTTCCGTTATCTGACAGATCTTTACCAAGAAGCTCTGGATGTGACGGATGAAGAAGGCGACGATGTGACCAACGATATCTTCGTTGGAGCTAAGGCAGACCTTGAAAAGACGATCTGGATGTTGACAGCTGAGCTTGGCCAAGCACCAGGTTTGTAAAATGATGTTTAAAGAGGCTGGGACAAAAGTCCTAGCCTCTCAATTGTCTTTGGCTTGTCGAGCAAGACGCAGTGGTTGAGTGGACTCTACTACGCTGATTTCATCAGCTTTTACAGCCCTACTCAACTGTGCGGAGGTGGGACGACGAAATCGAATTCTAACCAATTACCGATTTCTGTCCCACTCTCTGTTTTTTCTTAAGGATTGTTTAAGCTTCTTCCTTTATACTAAGATTATCAAATGAAGACCTCCTAACTTTGTTTGATAGAACTCCTAAACTTTTCTTTTTCATAATAATCTCCCGAAAAGGCAGTCTCCGTGGCTGTCTTTTCTGTTTTGCCATCTTGAAAACTTTGCTAAAATCTGATAAAATATAGCTCATGAAAACACTCTATGATGTGCAGCAATTTCTTAAAAATTTCGGGATCATTATCTATATGGGCAAGCGTCTTTATGATATTGAGATGATGAGAATTGAGCTAGAGCGGATTTACGATGCTGGCCTGATGGATAAGCTTGATTATCTGGAGGCTGAGGCGGTTCTTCGCAGAGAACATCAAGTAGAGTTGAAGTATTTAGAAGATAAAGGGAGAAACTAGAATGGGAATTTGGACTTTATGGGCAATCTTGCTGGGAATGTTGGCTTGGATGGGCTTCAATTATTTCCGTATTCGTCGTGCAGCTAAGGTGGTAGATAATAGTGAGTTTGAAGCTTTGATTCGTCAAGGGCAATTGATTGACTTGCGTGATCCATCGGATTTCCATCGCAAGCATATCTTGGGCGCGCGCAATATTCCGTCTCAACAGCTCAAGTCTAGTATCAATGCGCTTCGCAAAGACAAACCAGTTCTTCTTTATGAAAATAGCCGTGGCCAACGTGTGACTAATGCGGCAATCTACTTGAAGAAGCAAGGCTTTAATGATATTTATATCCTGTCTTACGGTCTTGATTCTTGGAGTGGCAAGGTTAAGACAAGCTGATTCTTTGTAGAAATATATACAAAGTTAACTACCTATAATTTAATCGGTCTGATTTTGGGCAATTCTCATCAAAAAGAAACTCAATTAGATTATAAAACAGAAAGAATTCTTAATATCGTCGGTATTGTTATTTCTGTCATCAACTGGATTGCAGGAATTCTTCTGACTATGAATGGATTTGTGTAATAAATAATAAAAAGGCTTGAATAAGCCTTTTTGTTTTACCAAGTTTGTTCCAAATAGCCTCTGATAATCTCGAGTTCGGAAGGATTCAGCGGTCGATAGCTGCCTTCTGCTAGATTGGGATCCAGCTGAAAATCACCGAAATGAGTGCGTTTGAGATAGGTGACTTTGACACCAACTGCTAGAAACATTTTCTTGACCTGATGAAATTTCCCTTCAGAAATGGTAACTGAGGCGGTGGAGTGCTCGGGGCTAGTCGTGTGAATCTGAAGTTGAGCAGGCTTGCAACGAGTGCCATCCAGAAAGATAATTCCTTGCTGAAAAGCGATTGTGGCTTCTTTGTCAAGAGGACCGTTGACTTCGACATAGTAGGTCTTTGCAATATGGTATTGTGGATGGAGGAGCTGAAATCCTAGTGGCCCATTATCTGTGATCAGAAGCAGACCTCGTGTATCACGATCCAAACGACCGATGGCGTAAAGCTGGTCGTCAAAATCTTCTGGGGCAATTAGATCTAGGACAGTCATCTTGTCTGCGTCAGAATTGGCAGTGACAGCACCGGCGGGCTTGTTCATCAGAAAATAATGGTGGGCTAGGTGGTTTAAAGTTTTACCAGCTAGGCTAATGGACTGGAGGCCACTATCGACATTTTGACTGAGGGAGCGAGCAGCTTGACCGTCAATTACAATCTGCCTTAGTCGCAGTTTTTGTTTCATCTCTTTCCGGCTAATCTTAGCTAGGGCTAAGAATTTATCAAGGCGCATGAGTTTTCCTTTCAAAGGTTTAGAGCGATTCTTTTTTTCTTTTTATCATACACTTTCGGAAGTAAAATTGCAAAAATAGCTACAGTTTACGATTTGCCTATGAAAACATTTACACTTGGTTAGCCCGTGTTTTTTGGAAAAAACTGTGTTATAATTTTTAGTTGGAAATAAATAATAAGATTTAGAGGAAATCATGACAAAATTAAGAGAAGATATCCGTAACATTGCGATTATCG
>ERZ773063.476-NODE-476-length-26506-cov-3.583532_pt1 | contig 26506 bp, 26 predicted proteins | sample MGYA00580625_ERZ773063 | MGnify/ENA primary metagenome ERZ773063 (study PRJEB29015, sample SAMEA2738022) | human oral metagenome | biome: human oral; feature: human-associated habitat; material: dental | place: China | collected 2042 ... | reverse complement strand
TTTGATTTCTTCTACATAAAAAAGATCTTTAGCATAGGAAACTGAAAAGAAAAATCGTTTCTGGGATCAGCTTTTATCCTCTTTTGCCATACGGTAGCAAGGTGCTAGTCCGCTTCCTGTTGAGAGGAAAACTTTTGGATTTGTGGTATCTTTGAGGAGAAAGTGTCCTTTCCCTTCTTCGATTTGGAGTTCTGAGGCTTCTGGGAGCTGTTTTAGAATTTCTGATCCCTTCCCGTTTTCAACGAGCTTGATCAAAAAAGTTAAAATGCTTAATTCATCCTCGATTTCTAGATTTGCTACAGAGTAGGCTCTTTTGATTGTTCCCTCGTTGGTAGGGTAGTGGATGAATACTCGTGCTCAAGGTTGAAGTTCCATCTTGGAAGTTTGTATTTTTAGTTCTACGATATGATCGTTTAGCATTTTTTTGCTGAGAATTTTTCCGTTTTGCATTTTTTTGTTTGTATAAAATAAACGAGGATAATTGTAATTTTTTTTTGATTTTTTGCAAATGTTTGAGAAAAATGGAATATAAGAAAAATCTGAATATAAAAAAACGTTTGTTTTAGGGATAAAAATCGCTATAGATAATCAGAGTTTTTATTCTTTTGAAATGAGGTGATGGAGTATGTGATTACGGTTGGGCTGGAGATTCATTTGAAACTAGCGACAGCGACCAAGATTTTTTGTCCCTGTAAAAATGAGCAAAATCTGGATGATAATCATCCAAATACAACAGTATGTCCAGTATGTACTGGGCAACCTGGTGCTTTGCCGCAGTTGAGTGAAGAAGTTGTAAAAAAGGGATTGCTTTTAGGGAAAGCGCTCAAATGTGTAGTTCAAAATCCTTCATCATTTGATAGAAAGTCGTACTTTTATCCAGATTTGCCGATGGGATACCAGATTACGCAGTTTTACCGTCCGATCAATGTTAACGGTCAGCTTTCTTTTTTTTCTGAGACCTTTGATGAGGAGAGAACCGTAACAATTACTGATGCTCATCTGGAGTGTGATACTGCTAAAGTATTGCATTATAATGGTAAAATGTTGCTGGATTTTAACCGTGCAGGAACGCCGTTGATAGAAATCGTGACGGGACCGGATTTTCAGAGTGCTGATGAGGCTGTCGCTTTTGCAAAGGAGATTCAGAGAATCGCAAAATATAATCAGATTTCTGATGCTGATATGGAGAAAGGTCAGATGAGAGTTGATGTAAATGTTTCGATTAGACCTTCACTTGATGCACCATTTGGAACCAGGGTTGAGCTGAAAAATATTAATTCGTTTTCTGCGATCAAAAGAGCAATTGAAACTGAGGTGAAAAGACAGCTTGCATGTCGAGAAGCAAATGAACCAATCAATCAGGAGACAAGAAGACGAGATGATCTGAAAGGAATGTCTTTTACGATGAGGAGCAAGGAAGATGCGCTTGATTATAGATATTTCCCAGAGCCAGATTTGCTAGAGCTACAGCTAAAAAATGAGCTCTTGGATGAGGTGAATGCTAGTGATATCTTGCTTCCTTATGAAAAAATTAAAGAAATGAAATCTGATTTCGGTTTTCATAAGGAGTTTATCAATGTTTTGATCAATGATAAGGAAGTGTTAGATTTTTTCTATGATCTGGTGAAAATGGGCTTTTGACCAAAGCTTGTAGCGAAGTGGATTGCAGGTCCGATCAGTGCCTATATGACTGCGAATGCAGTTGCGATCTCTGAATTAAAAATTGATAAGGAACAGTTAATCAGCTTTTTTAAGCTTGCGGAGGAAGGTACATTGATAGAAAATCAGTTGAAGATTTTGATGGATGAGTTGCTCAATCAGTGAGGTGATTTGCAGGAAATTATCAAGGAGAAATGATTTGATGCGCCTGCTGTTAGTGAAGATGAGATTATTGAAGTTGCGAAGGGGGTTTTAGATGCAAATCCTCAGATTGTTGAGCAGTATAAAGGTGGAAAGGTTACTGTGATTGGATTTTTTGTTGGGCAGGTGATGAAACAAACGCAATGAAAGGCCAATCCAAAGCAGATTCAGGAGATTATGACAAGATTGTTGTCGGCTTAGTTATTTTGTTTTGTTTTTAGATAGTTGTCAGACTTGAGGAAGTCTGGCAATTTTTGTGTTGAGAGATATTCTTTTCAGATAGTCTTATCTCTGAAGGTTGCAGTTGAGAGGATTTTGATATTTTCTTGTGGGATATTTTCTCAAGATGGGCAGATTTGTACTGCGGCTTGTCAGGTGTTTGAGAGAATGAAGTAGCTGTTGGTATTCGAGGTTTTTTCGCCTTCCCATTCTTTTAGTGTGAGGGTGTTATTTTGATCATAGGTAGCAATCGTCTTTTTTAGGCTATTGCTGTCTCATTCGATGGCGATGGTTGAAATTTTTACTTGTCCCATTTGATTTCATCATAATCATACCTTGTTTGCATAAAATGCTGGGATAATGATTGATTGTCCTCAGCTGAGTGTGATCTTATCATTAGAGCAGTTGTTCAGCGAATCTCAGAGTCAGGTAATCTTGAGATTAAGGTTAAAATCTGGACAAATTCAGTTTTCTTCTTTTTCTCTCTTACAGGTAAAGTTGTTTAGAATATTCTTTTTATCTTCTTCTCCTCCTAGAGTATAGTCAAAGTTTGCTTTTGTAGTGTTGGTAAGGAGAAATCATACTTCAGCTCCAGCTTTTGCCAGATATGAGGCCTTTTGGTAGCTGGCGATATCTTCACTATATCTCAAAAAACCTCTCATCATCATACTGATCAAAAGTCCAATCAAAGAGCTTGCAAAGAGGACAAAAAGTGCGAGGAGGATGATATTACCTCTTGGATTAGTCAGTTGGTTTCTCATTTTTTACTGGAGAATAAATACTAGGAGTTGTTCACTGGAGTGAAACAAATGTTTGGAGTGGTAATACGACATTATTGCTTCGTTGGCTCGGTGTGTAGTGTTTGCTTGTGAGTGTAATAAAGAGCCAAAAACCTGGTTTCCCTGCAGGTGGAAGTTTACTTATATCCGTATTTTGGCTTTCGCTAGCATATATATTTTGGAGCTCCTGGTTAGAGATGAAAGGGATAATTTTAAACTGGGCTTGGCTAATGTTGAATTTTTTGCTGTCTAGGAGTGTGATTCCCTTTCAGTTTTTTTCAAGTATGAGTTTACAATTGGAGCTTCTTATGGTTTTGAGAGTTTCTTCTTTTTCTACTGGGAGAAGTTCAAGTTGTTTTTGTTCTCGGAGCTCAGAGGCTTGGAAACAAGTTCCGGTAGTGTTTATGGTTATCCCTTGATTTTTCTCATCTTTGAGATGGAGTTCAGAGACCATTCCCCCTGATGATTGTAGATCCGAATATTTATATTTTGATTCGTTAATTGTCGTCGTCTGAGCGAGGTTTTCTAAGACTTGGGTCAAAACAAGGGCTTCTTTTGCGATTTCTTTTTCCTGCTGGATACGATAGGAAATTCTAGAGATAGTGGTATAGGTTTGAAGAATAATCCCAGAAAGAAGTCAGAAAAGTCAGACTACAATCAGAATTTCAACGAGAGTAAATGCTTTATTTTTCATAGGAATATGAGGAGTAAAGAAAATGGAAATCAGATTTTTATCTTTCTGAATCTCTAGGTCAGAGGAAGCTTTCTAGGACAACTTCTCCTGTGAAGCTTCATCTTTTGTAAATCACATGAGAACTGACTTTTAGAAGCTCTAAGTTTTCAATCTTGAGGGGAACAAATTCAATTCGTCTAGCATAGCCTTTGTTTGGAGTCTCGGTTGCTTCTTTATAGGTATAGAGGGTAATATTTTCTTGGGGTTTAAGTTTTGTGAGTTCAAGAGCAAAAGTTTTGAAATATTCATCAAAAGTGTCCGCTGTGTATTCTCAGATTTTTATTTTTTCTAGCAGGTAATAGGGATTTTGATTTTTATCGACTGAAAGTCCGATTTTGAAGGTGGTATTTCAGCCTGTTCAGAGAAATTCTTCATTTCCTCAGTCGTTATTTCCGGTCCGTGTGTAGTAGTCCCGAGGATAACCTTGTTCGAGGTTACTATCTCTGTGATGAAAAGCAAGATCGATTCCTTCTTTTGCTAAAAGTGTAGCTCTTGTCTGCATATTGATGGTATCAAAGTTTTTGACGCTATTAGCCATGATTGAGAGAATCGCTAGGATTCCAACTCAGAAAATCACGATAACGATCAGAATTTCTATGAGGGTAAAAGCTTTTTTTCTCATCAGAGGAATAGTTGTGTAAAATATAGATTATATATAGGTATTGTAAGCAAAAAATCAAATATATTATTGATTGAATCAGATTTTCTCTTGATTTGTTGGTATGGTTTTGTACCATTTCTTAGTAAGTCGATAGAAAAAATAGGGAAAATCTGGATAAAATGGGAGTTTACTGTTTGTAATAGTTCTTATCTCTAATAACATGTTATATGATTAAAAAAATGCGTTTGCTAGCTGTGTTAGCACTGGTTATGGTAGCATCCTATTCCGTTGGATGTAGTGTTTCAGATGAGCAAAATATTCAAGCTCCATCTAAGCCAATGACTAGGTACAAAGCTCAGGATGTGGTAAAGGAAACTTTGCCCCTCATTGATGCATTTGTAGAGGCTCAGTATCGCTATGCCTTGGGCAAAGATTCTGTCCCCCAGTGGGATCAGTATCTGGTCAATCCTGAGCCAAATCTTAAGCAGAGAATAGACCGTGCCGTCTATTTCAGGAAAGGGAGAGATAAGCTTCTATCTTATTCTGGACATTTTGAACTTGTAGAGTACAGTAAGATTTTCTTTGAAAAGGATAGGTGGGTATTAGATAATGTCCTTCTCTGGTTTGAACTTCCTCAAGGGGATCCTAAAGATCCGATAATGACACAGGGAGGAATGAATTATCAGTTTAGTGTCAAAAAAAATGCTCAAGGAGAATGGAAAATTCTTAGTTGGAGGGATGATGTAAATATTTTGCCTTATTCTTCTGCGTGGGATTATCCAGAGATAGACCGAAATGCTCCTAGAGTTGATCGATCATCCTCGGTATCTTCGAGAAATCCCTCTTGATATGATCGTTATCTTATCATTGAGAGTCCACTTTGGCACTGGAATAACCAACGATTAGGTTTTGGTGTTGTGTGGAAAATGTTTTGATTTCCTTGAAGAATATTTTAGAAATCATATACTTATCTTCGGAATATGATTCTTTCTCTTTTATCTCAATCTAAAAAAAAGATGAAAAATCTGATTTTTGTTTTATTTTTAGTCTTTGGGTTTACTTTTTCATTGACTTTTGCCCAGTTTTCTGATAGTGAGCAGAGTCCATATGCGAGTGCAATTGCTCAGTTGGCGAATCGTAATATTGTAAAAGGCTATCCAGATGGAACTTTTAAGCCTCAGCAGGCTATTACTCGTGCCGAGATGCTTAAAATCATTCTCTTGGCGGCGAATGTTGAGCATTCAACTGCGCAAGAGACTTGTTTCTCTGATGTGCCAAAGGAGGAACGGTATGTTGATATCGTGTGCTCTGCAAAGGCGATGGGAATTGTGAAGTGATATGATGATTGAACCTTTAAGCCTAATCAGACAGTTACTTTTGTCGAGGGACTGAAGATGGCGATCGAGGGATTCAAGGTGCAGACCAGAGATGTGAAATCGGATTTTTGGTACGCAAGATATTTGGATTTTGTTCATCAGAACTGAATTTTCTCTCAATATGCTTATTATCCAGAGCAGAAGCTGACTCGTGAAATGATGGCGCATTTAGCGATCAAGCTTTTGGACGGAATTTCCGGTAGCTGGAGTTATACTAGAAATGTGGAATCTCTTGGCTGTGGAAAATCTCAGCCCTCAACGCCTCCTTCTGCTGTTATGGTTAATGGAGTAGAGAGGCATTTTATCACTAGTGTGGGGAGAAGTTATTCCTCATCAAAACCCGCAAAGCTCGTATTTGCTTTTCATGGTCGCACGAGTGATAATGCGAGTCTTGGATATTATGGAATAGAGGGGGCGTCTGATGGAAATGTGATAACTGTCTATCCAGCAGGATTACCGGAAGAAGGACCTCAGAGAAATCGAAGAGATCCATGAGATAAAGTTTCAAATCTTAGGGATTATCAGCTTTTTGATGAGATAAAAAAACTGATTTCAGAGCAGTATTGTATTGATCCAGGGGAAGTATATGTGGTTGGACATTCACTGGGAGGTTGGTTTACGAGTATGCTTGGATGTGCTAGGGCTGAGAGTATTCGCTGAGTTGGGATTGTGGCCGGAAGTCCAATGCGTTTTCCTACCTGTTTAGCTCCAACTCCTGCGATTATTTTTCATAATCCTAGTGATAATCTTGCTTCTTTCGCCTGATGAGAGCAAATCCGTAATCAATATCTTAAGCAAAATCAGTGTTGAGCTGATACGATAGTCTATGAGAATAATTATGGGATGGAGTGTGTAAAGTATACAAGCTGTCTTCCAACTTCTCCTGTAGTGTTTTGCAAATATTCTGAGGGAAATCATATGTGGCCAAGTTGAGCAGAACAGTTGATGCGAAAATTTTGGAGTGAACAGTAAGATGATATCATGTGTATAAGGGAGAAAAAATCTGATTTTTCTCTCTTTTCTCTTGAAATAAAGCGGAATTCGACTATAGTTTTGCTCACATTTTACTCGTGTAGAAAAGAGAATGAATCATACAGGATGGCAGTTGAAAATTGCTGATATGCTCCAGACTAATGTTACTGATGAAATAGTAATTGAAAATCAGGATTTGGATATGATAGTAGGGCTCTCAGAAGAGTGAATTTCAGCCAAAATTAGACTTCAATCTTTGTGAAAAGATGCTATTTTTGCTGTGATTGAGGAGCTTGAGTGTGAGATTACTGAGATTTGTGACAGTTGTGGAAAGGAATTTCAGAGAGCTGTGAATGTTCAGGACTATAGCGCAAAATATGTTTTGTCTGTTGATGAAGATGAGCCTGAGGAAGAGGTGCTTTTGATTGATCAAAGAAATGGAATTATTGATCTTTGAGAGTTGGTGTATCATGCGATTAAAATGCAGGAGCCTTTTGTAAAGCGTTGTCCTGATTGTGAAAATAAGGAAATCTCTGATGATGATCAAGATTTGGAAGAATGGGAATAAAAATCTGATTTTTCTTTTTTGGTATCAAAAAATCCCTTATATAAGGGATTTTTTCTGTTCTAAATTTGCTATTGAGTACAGAGGGACATGTTTTTAAGTTCTCTGTAGATTTCAAATTTTTTGATCATTTGATTGTAAGGAGAGAGTCTATCAAATTCTTCAATTTGAGATGTCAGTGAATCTTTAAGTTCTAGAAGATTTGAAAGAAGTGCAACCTTACCATCTGAGCTATCAGTACTTGCTCCGATGATTTTCATCTTTTCATTTACCTTATCTAGAGCACCTTGTACTGTTAGGTCCGTAGAGCTTCCGCTACCAAAGCATGCTTCCTTGAGTAGTGTTGAGATTTCTGTAGATTCTTCAGTAGAGATTCCTCTTCCATAGATGTTGAAGCTTACATTTCCTAGGTATTCACCATCATCAGCGAGTGAGAATCCTTGAGCCTTTGCTTTATCAAAGGTAAAAGATTGAATGGCGATCAATGGTGGTATTGAAGCATAAAAATCTTTGAGCAACGTTGCTTTATCTGCTGTTGATTCTACTCAAATCGAGTAGGCTAGCCCTGGGATAGTTCTATATTTGTCTCTAAATCTAAAGTAACATGTAGCTGAAGATTCTTTTTCTCCACAGACGATACTTTGTTTGATTACCTTGTCTACGAGTGCGTTATCTATGAGGAGATTTACTTCATCAGATTTGCTCTCTAGAAAGTTGTAGAGATAATGTGCAATAATCTGATTTTTGAATGTTTTTTCATCCATAGCATCGCTTTTTTTTGCGCCATAGGTTTGAATCAGATTTTTAATTTCTTCTGCCTTTTCTTCTCTAATAGTGTCAAAGAGATGGTAGGTGAAATCATTTAAAAGTCCGATATTGTTGATGTTTGATGTGAGTGAGAGTTTGTCTACCAGTAGGAGAAAGGCTCTTTTTGAGTTTGATTTGAATGAGATGGAGATTGGGATATTAAAAAATCAGTTTCCCCCTTCTTTGATCTCTCAGATTTGCATATTTACGACTTCATTGGTTCCGATATCTTTACCACTTTCTCTGATGATGCTACTCCACTGAGAAAGGAGAGAGATATCTTGGTATGGATTTTTTTGGAGATATTTTTTACCAAGAATACTGAGGTCAATTTGTTGAGTATATGGATCCTTCCAAATATTGAGTGATGGAAGGAGAAAGTTTCTCAAAAAATCTGAATACACACTTTTTTTGAAGTTGAGCTCTGCTTCAACTCTCTCTTTTGTAGTTTTTGTAGTAGTGTAGAGCTCTAGTATCTCATTGAAGTTGGTTGGAAGTTCGTCTTTGAGATCGGCCATAAGCTCATCATTTTTGAAGGTATTGAGCTGATAGTTTTTGAGTTGTTCAAGTTGAGAGAGTCTCTGATTGAGTGCATGGTTTCTATAAAATGCTAATCCGATAAAGATTAGTGTAGTCAGCAAAAGTGCTCCGAAGATTCCAAGCATAATAAGGTAGCTTTCTTTCTTCACTCAAAAGGCGAGTATTTCTCAGTTTTTTCACTTTTTTTTACCGCTTAGATTGAGCCAGAGGTTTTTTGCCCATTCAATTATAGCTTTCATGTCAAATGCTCATTTTGTGCTTCCAATATTGAATTCCATTGTAAATATGTAGATATAAAGCTGATTTTTGTTTTAGATTATTGATTTTCTAGAGTAGTATTGTCTCCTGATTCTGCGTCAGGATCTGTTAGGAATCCTCAAATTTCATTTTTATTTGTTTCCTCCGAGTTTGCTTGTTCTGATAGAGGCGTATTATTTGTTGGTAATTGGTTTTCTCTTTCTACTGTAGGCATAAGATTTGACTGATACTTATCTACGTAGTCAAAGATTTCTCTTTCAGTATTTTTTTGGATTGGAAGAGTGAATGTTTTGACTGAATTGTTTACCATATATTTTGAGCCTCAGATTGTGATAGGTTTTGAGGTTACTCTGATATCCTTTGCATCAATCGCTTTTCCTACGATGAAGGTACTTTGTTTGAGGAGTTGGATCAGCTCTGAAACGATGAAGATATGCGGACTCTTGATACCTTGTTTGAGGAGTACGTATTCATCTTCTTTTAAGGTGTTTACCTCAACAGTAAATGCGATGCTATTACTCTTTCCATCAAAGCTATTGAAGGTGATTGAGAAGCTTGGTACATTGCTGTATTCTAGTTTTTTATCAATATGCTCCATGAGTTTCTTGAAAAAGCTAGTATTAAACGGCTTTTCTCCAGTTGATTTTTCTCTGAGTTGATAATACTTATCAAAGTCTCAGATAATGTTACATTGCACTGGTTCGTATGGATTATTATAACAATAGTTAAGATAATTCTGAATATCGTTTTCACCTCTTTCAATAAGTTCATTTAGTATTTTTTTGATTTCTGATTGCTGGTATCCGAAGTCACTGACCATTGATGAGAGGAAGGTATCCATTAGAGAGAAAACCTTGATTGCACTTGAGAATTTTACTACTTCAAGTGAGAGGAGACTTCTTTGGATTGATCCAACAGCGTTATCTTGCTTGAGGATTCATACGAGTTCCTCTGGGAAGAATCAGTCTTTATTGAGAGCATTAGTATCTTTCTGGATCTTTCACTTGAGATCAAGAATGCTTGTTCCAATCTTGTTTGCAACGGATTGAAGGATATCTCTTTTCTGGACGTAATTTAGAGAGAGGTCTTTGATGATTTTTGTGATTTTTTCTTTTGCTCATTCATCAACATTTAGATTTTCGTATTTTTTGAGATCAAAAAGTCCGAGTGTTTGTCAGTATTCGTCATAGTTTTTGGATGTTTTTTCCGTGATGGTTGAAAGATGAGAAATATCTGCTTGAGATTTTTCTCCTAAATACTTCCAAAATGCAAATGAAGCAAATCCTAAGAGTCCTAATATAATTGATCCTACAAGCAAAAGCAAAAACTTTTGGTTGTAAGAAACAATTTTTGTCGGATGAGTTCCGTGAGTTCAGACTCTCGCGATATTATCATTTAGGAGGTCAAGAGTTGTGCTCACTCCAGCTGCAGCAATGTGCATATTGCTATCATCTTCAGGATCAGCTTTTTGTTCTACTAGTTTTTCCTCGCTTTTGAGTTCTGGAGCTTTGTCAGTAGCAAGTTGAGCTTGAAGAGGTTGCTGAGGTTTAGACTGAGGAGCTGGCACTGTTGGAATAGCTTCTCAGGCTTGAGCTTGCTTTACTCCTGCATCAGTTGGAACTGGGATATCTTGCGATGAATTTTTGGCGGCTTTTTCAAGCTGTGATGCCAGAGATTCCTCTAAAAGTGGATTTGTGCTATCTTCTGCAATTGCCATAAATGATGAGCATTAAGGTATAAAAATGTTCTCTTAAGTATAGTTGATTTTTTTTAAAAGTCAAAAAAGTCAGATTTTTTTTGTTTTAGAAGTTTGCTTTTTGCTTGAAATTTTCAGTTGCATTTAGCTGTCAAAATTTTATACTTGAGTGCAAAAGTGCGGAATTTTTTCGCTGAAATCAGAATTTTATGATCTTAAATATATATAAATAATGCCACTACGAGGAGCAATCGTTTCGGCGGCTATTTCTTTAGCGATTGGAGGAGCTGCTGGTTTTTATGGATATAAAAAATCGCTTACGGAAAAACAGCTTCGTTACAAGAAGAAGATGGAAAGAGTAAAGGAAATCGAAGAAGAAATGCTTGATGAAGCAAAGAAGAAGGCTGAAGTTATCCTTGAACAAGCTGAGGTTAAGGCTCAAAAGATTGAGGATCAGAGGCTTGCTAAGATGGAAGAGATTCAAAATAGGCTCTTATTGAGAGAAGAAAAGATGGATCAAAAGCTTGAAAAGCTTGAGGAAGAAAAAATGAAAATCGTGGAGAAACAAAGAGAAGCTGATCAGTTGATTGATCAGCAAAAGATGAAACTCTCTGAAATTGCTGGCATTAAGCCACAGGAAGCTAAACAGCAAATTATGGAAAGGATTGAGGCTGAGCATCAGGAAGAGTTGATTAGATATATTGAGAAGTTTAAGACAATTAAAGCTGAGGAAGCTAGTAAAGAAGCGGCGATTATTATTTCTCAGGCTTTGCCTAAGGTTGCTGCTGATACCGTGAGTGAATTTACCTCAAAGATGATTGACTTGCCAAGTGAGGAATTTAAGGGAAAGTTAATTGGAAGAGAGGGAAGGAATATTTCGCTTTTTGAAAAATTGACAGGAGTTGAATTGTTGATTGATGATACGCCTCTTTCAGTCAGAATTTCATCTTTTGACTGTGAAAAGAGATTCGTTGCTGCAAAAACTCTTGAACTTTTGATCAAAGATGGAAGGATTAATCCTTTTTATATTGAAAAGGTTTTTAATCAGGTGACTGCTGACTTGCAGACTACTTTGATGGAAAAAGGTAAGGAGGCATTGACTGTTTTGAATATACCTATGATGAAACCTGAGGTAGTAAGGGCTATTGGTCAGTTTTTCCTAAGATATAGTTATGGACAAAATTTGTGGATTCACTCTCTAGAGGTGGCAAAAACTTCAGAGATGATTGCTATTGAACTTGGTCTAGATCCTGCTTTGGCGAAAAAAGCTGGTTTGCTTCATGATGTTGGAAAAGTATTGGCTGGAGCTGGAGAATCACATACGAAAGTTTGAGCAGATATGTTGCGTAAATGGTGAATGGATCCAGTAATTGTCAATGCTGCAGAATCTCATCACTATGATGTAGAGATGACACATCCGATCTCATGGATTGTTGCTGCTGCAGATGCGATGTCAGCTTCTAGACCTGGAGCTAGGTTTGACACGAAGGAGTTCTTTATTGAAAAGATGGGAGAACTTGAGAAGTTAATTCGTGAGGTTGAAGGTGTTGAGAAAGTGCATATTATGCAGGCAGGAAGAGAAATTATGGTCTTTGTAAATCCAAAGATGATCTCAGATTTGCAGGTTGAAGGATTACTCCAAACTGTTGGAAAGAAGATTGAGGAACAGCTTGACTATCCTGGAATTATTAGACTTACAGCATTAAGAGAAACAAAACTCATACAATATCTAAGATAAGTTGTTTATATCTTTTTTGATTTACATGTATCCATTTATTGAGGTATTTGGGACAAAGATGTATATGACAGGTGTGGGAATTGTTCTCTCCTGTATTGTCTTTCTAGTGACAACCTATTATCTTTGCAAAAAATACAATCAGGATTTTATTAAGCTTTTCAACTGGTTGCCGTGGCTTATTATCCCAGCTTATGTCCTGGGGCTTTATGTATCAGCGGTACTAGATGGAGGCTCAATTATTCCTTCTTCACTAAAGTTTTTGAGTCCGTATGGTTATCGCTTTAGTATGATAGGAGTGCTTGTTGCAATTGTGTTTTCTATGGTTTTGTTTTTGAGAAACTTTAGGAGGAGCGAGACGAAAAAGGTCTGGATTGATATTTTTTTCTTTGGATTTGTAAATGCTTTGACGGTTTTGGGAATTTTCCTTTTGCTGTGAGATAATTTTATAGGAAAGGAGTATTCAGGTTTTTTGCATGTTACTGCACTGAGGTCTGAAAGTGCACTTGTAAAATTTGAAGGAGTGTATCCTCTTGGGCTTTTCCTTTCAGTTTGAGCTGTAATTGTAAATGTAATTGTGAGTGTATGGAGGTTTATGACTAAGAAAGTTGGTCATTGAATTGTATGATTTATTCTGCTTTTTATGCTGTTTTTGGTCTTGTTATCATTTTGGAACTATCCTGCACATGGTGTAGTTTCCTTGGGAAGGTTTACACTTGATATTAATTATTTTGTGTTGTTATTTTTGATTTTGTATTTTGGACTTATTCGAAGAAAACTGAGAAAACCGTATTAACATTTTATTTGGGTTTGATGTGAACTGTAGCTGATGAAGTTCTATTTTGCCAAGACTGAGAGCTTATATAAAATATTCAAAACTCTTGAAAGAATCCCACCTCAAAAGGCTGCTGAGATCTTTATTGATCCCGAGCACTCTTTTTTTGAAAATCAGCGATGGGGAAAGGAAGCATTGAATATTATCAAGAATAGAAATCTGAATATTACTTTTTTGGCAGAGAAACCTTCGAGTAGAACTTATTTTCAGCAAATCGGAGCACAGGTTCAGTATAAGGAAGAAAGACTTATTCTTAAGGTGCTAAAAACAATTTCTCTTTTTTTGTTTGATATCAAAAAGTTTCACCTGCATACCTACAATAAGCAAAAGTATCTGTTTTATATGGTATTTTTCTTTGAGATTTTAGCGGGGCTTGGTATTGTCTGGCTTTTGTTTTTATTGATCTTACCAAGTGCCAGTATTACCTTAAAAGTTTCTCAGCAGACTGAAAATATTATTTATAACTTTCGTTATTATCCTGCGAGTGATCAACAGTATTTAGGGGCTATCAAGCAGCTGAGTATTCCTTATTATACCGGGAAGGTGGACTATGAGTATACGCTGTCTATTAGTACGGAAAATATCAAACATATTATTAACCCTTCTGCTGGTAATGTAAAAATCTACAATAAAACGCCGAATGAGCTCAAACTTGTATCTAATACCAGGTTTGTAACTGCTGATGGGTTAACATTTCTTACAAGAGAGCCTATCGTTATCCCCCCAGCAATTAACGGTAGTACCTCAGAACTTAAAGTGAAGCTTTATGCAGCTGAATATGATGAGTCTGAAAATATTATTTGAGTAAGAGGGAATATTCCAGCTAAGACACAGTTAACAATTAGAAATGTAAAGGATAGCTATTATCTCAAGCAGATTTGGGCCGAGGCAATAGAAAATTTTACCTGAGGGGCTATGAAATCTCTTGGTATGGTTTCAGAAAAGGATCGTGAGCTTTTGGCAAAAAAGATTAAGGATGCAGTTTATAAAGATAAGCTTAATATCGTAACGAGGGAGTTTTCTCAGAAAAACGCAATGGTGCTGCTTTTTGATCCGTTGATCAAAACGAAATTTAATGCACTTTCAATAGATTGAAATATTTGAGATAAGACAACTTCTCTCAGAGGAAGCGCTCAGGTTTCTTTTGATTTTTTCTATCTCAAATGGGATGATGTGGTCAGCGCATTTAGTACTTATGTTAAGCAGAGGCAATCGGATAGTATTCAGCTTATTAGTCTAGATCCAAATACTTTTTGATTTGTTGGAGATCTTGGTCGAGTGATTCAGAATAAGGTTTTTATGCTACCGACTAAAATTACTATTTTGCAAGGATATGATTTCTCCAGAGATACGAAGGGAATTCTTGGTCAGATTAAGACCAATATTGTTGGGAAGAGTATTGAGGAAACAAGAAAAGAAATTCTGACATATCCAGAGGTTTCTAGTGTGAAGATTGATCTGTGACTTTTATGAGGTCAGACTTTGCCTGATATTCGCTCTAGAATCAAACTGAATGTTGAACTTTAAAATAAATAAGAGAAAAACTCCTGTAAAAAACAGGAGTTTTTTTAAGAGAAAATCTTCCCTTAGTGAGCCCATTCAGCAGCAATAACTGGAGCTGCTAAAGCGCATCTTCTGATCTTGTTGAGGATAAAGTCTTCAATAGACTCTCCATCTCTCAATTTTCGCACTTTGACTTTTGTTTTGAACATAATCATTCGAAATTCAACATCTTTGTTGTTCTGCTGAATTGTTGTTTTGAACTCATCATACTCTCCGTATTTTTTCTTGAGTTCCTCATCATCAAGTCTAGGATCTTTGAACTCGGATGCATAGAATGATAGTGTGTCTCCTTGCAATTCCCAAGAGCATGCTTTTATATGCAGGTCTCTCATAAAGTGGAAGTCATCTTCCATTTGTTTAAGAGCTTCTTCAAGTTCCCTTGTTACATTTTGCTCTTTTTCTTCGAGTTCTCGTTCAAACTTTGTCTTGACATGCGTTAGTTCTGCTGATGCTTCATCCATAGGTTCTTCAGATACCCTATCTTTGTACTTTTTGAGAAGATCCTCATAGCGTTTACATTCTTTATAATAGGCTTCTTCTGCTGATGCTACAGCAGCTAGTCCTGATTTTCTGAATGTTTCGAGTTCTGTTTCGTACTTCTGTCGACAAATAGGAATACGGAGGTTGTACTGAGCTTCGGCTAGTTGGTAAAACTTCAAGCTAAGTGGTGCATCTTTGAACATGTGTACAAGTTCAGCTTTTGTTAACTCCTTTGTAGAGTTCTTGATTGCGTCTTTTTCTTTTTTCATGACGATTCTTTTTTTGTTTATGATTCAGTGAATCCTCTATATTTTTTTAGAGGGGGTTAGACTATATTCTTTTTCTGTTTAATGTCAAGTTTATTTTTAAAGATTTTGTGATATGCAAAATAGGAGAATAGAAAAAAAAGGTAGAATTTAGATTGTTTTCATTGAAAAAAGTCTACATATTTATATGTAGACTTGTATACTAGTTCTCGTTTTTCATTTTCCCTAGTTCATTTTTGATGAAGCTTGGTCAGACTTAGGTATTCTTTAATTCTGATTTCTCTTTCTTTATCTGAGATTTTTTTAGCCTCTTGGACAGCTATTAAATATTCCAAAATCCATCAGTCTAGGGACTTTTACATATTTCTCACAGGTATCGGCGTCTACAGGGACTTCTCCTTGCCAATAGGTCTTTCGACCATCATCAGTCTTTCCAAGGACGAGATATTCTGTGTTTTCTCTGCCTTTTTGCGTCAAGAAAATCTCTAGGAGATTTCCTTTTGTCTGAATTTCGCTATAGAAGGTAGTTTTTGGATCGAATTTTCCACTATAGTTATTATAGTTGATCTTTTTGAAGAGATTTTCTGCTATTCCCTTTCTTCCTTCTACTAGAAAATTATCTACTTTGTCAGCACAACCCTCAAATATTGTGGCTCAGAAACGAATTTTTGCCTTGTATTCATGCTTGTTACCGATTCAGCTATCAGTACAGGTTTCTTTGCTGATTTCTCCTTCGATTTCACCGAGATTATATTTTTCACCAGTGAAAATCAGATTTTCTCCTGATATTCCCCAAGACCAAATATAGGTACTATCAGTATCAAACTGATGAGTTTCATCGTTTGGAATCGTGTATGTGAGTGTACTCACTCTTAGTTCTGCATTCCAAAAAGGCTCCTCTCCAAAGAGATCAAAACTAAATTCGAGTGGAGATGGATTTTTTTCATTAAATTCCGCACAGTGAACTTTTAAAGATTGAGTGTTTTCGGTGAAAATTTTCTCTAGTTCGTTGCTTGTTTTCTTTTTTTTATTAGAATCTTTTTCGTCTGAATATCCAGGTTTCATGACTTCATTTCTATCATAATTGACTTTTGAATATACAGAACAGATCAAGTTATCCTTTAAATACTCAACATAAGATTCTCCTATACCATCGCCTACGCTTTTTTCTACCCAGCCTTCAAATGCTTGATCGATTTTTTCTTGCATTCCGCTGTTTGTTTTGATATTATTATTGCTAAGGAGGTAGCCAGAGAGTTCTCCATTGATTGATCCTCAACTGAAGGCTTGAGCAGTAATGTCTTTTGCTGTTTTTTCAAGTGTTGGTGCTAGAGCCTCTAGGAAGGCTTTTGCACTAATTAATTTCGTAGTCTCACCTGCTTCGTTGGCTATTTCAGGCGTTTTTGTATTAGTACATCCTCATAAGAATGCTATACATGAAATAAGTAGTATAAGACTTAGTTTTGATCGCTTTCACATGAGTATGGGTATAAAAAATAAAGAGTTATCTTCTATCGCATAATAGCCTTAAAGTAGTTAAAGTCAAGACTATATGAGATATTAGGCAACAAGGAGAAAAAAATCAGATTCTTTGTTTTCAAAAAAAGATAGCCTAGATAGCTATCTGATTTTGTTGGAAATGATTTATGCTTTTTTTCACTGATTTGCAACTGCCTGCATAAGCGCTGCAATTTCTTCAGGATCTCCAAGAAAATAGTCTTTGAGAAGATTCATCTCATCATCAAACTCAAATACATAGGGTACAGCAGTTGGAAGATTGAATTTAAGGATTTCTTCCTCAGAAAGGTTTTTGAGAACTTTGATTACTCCTCTGAGGCTATTTCCATGTGCAGCAACGAGGATTTCTCATTCCTGTTTGAGCGTTGGGAGGATAGTTTCTTCTAGATAAGGAAGTGTACGAGCAATACAATCCTTGAGTGATTCAGTCAGTGGAAGATCAGCTGGATTGATAAGTGCATAGCGAGGATCTAGTAATGGTGAACGAGGATCCTGTGGATCAAGTGGATCTGTTGCAATATCATAGCTTCTTCTCCAGAGGAGCACTTGTTCTTCTCAGTACTTTTCTGCTGTTTCGGCTTTATTGAGCCCTTGGAGGGTTCCGTAATGTTTTTCATTGAGTCTTCGGCTCTTTTCAACAGGGATTCGGTCAAGATTCATTTGATCAAGAACAGTATTCAGTGTTTTTACAGCTCTTTTTAGGTATGAGGTGAATGCTTTTTTGAAGAAGAAACCTTCTTTTTTTAATGTTTGACCTGCTTTTATCGCTTCTTGCTGTCCTTTTTCAGTGAGGTCAACGTCTGTCCATCCAGTAAACCTATTTTCTTGATTTCGAGTGCTTTCTCCGTGGCGGATCAAAACGAGTCTTTTCATACTTTCTATTGTGTTAGTGGCTAAAACTTTGAAAAAGTATAGGAAAAAGCTTTTTGAGTTCAAGAGTTTATCAAAAAACTCTCTTGCAATTTCTCTTAAAAATCCTAGACTAAGGGCAGTTTATTCAAATATCAATATGAAAAAAATCTGATTAGAAGTCGCTCGTCCTTCGCAATCTTCTTCTCGTCGTTTATGGGTACTTCGTTGAATATTTGGAGTGCTGGTTTTTTTCGCATTTGTATTTTTTTCTCTCTATGCAAGGTTGACTTGATGGTTTCTTTCTCCCAATAAAATTGATATTTTTAATGATTTGGATCAGATTTCTTTTTATTTTTGGGTAATTGATCCTGGAATCTCAAGGCAGTTATTAACCTTGGATGATGTGGTAAAGTCTTATCTGAGAGGAGAAAATGTCCTAAAAACAAAGGAAGAAGAGCTCCTTCAGCTCTGGCAATATACGAGGGCTCAAAAAACCTATCTTTCTAAGATGGGATTCTCAAATTATGAGAGAATATTTCAAATGCTTGATGATGCTTGGCCTTTGAGAGAGGAGATTTTTCAGCTCTTAGGAAGGGATAAAAACTATAATTATCTGATTCCGCTTCAAAATAGTAATGAGGCTCGTCCAAATTGAGGTTTTTTTGGGTCTTTTGCTTTTGTGAGTCTTTCTGGTGGGCATATTGAGGATCTGCAAGTTGTGGATTCGTATTTGCCAGACTATATCTCTCCAAACTCTCGCGTGAATTTACCAGGTTGGATAGTAGATATTCTCTGATCAAGGGCAGTTTGATTTATTGCTGGGAATAAGTTTGGATTTACAGATAAAGATGGTCAAAATCTGAAGTTATTGTATGAAAAAATCTTTCATACTGATTTTGATCCAGAGAAAAAGGCCAGACTTTTTAAGCCTGATGAGCGAAATAAACTTTTTAAGAAGGATATCAAGGGGGTAGTGTTTTTGGATTCAGAGTTAATTACTTATCTGTTGCCATCGTTTCGTCAAAAGGCATGGGAGTGGCAGTTTGTAAATGCGAATATTGATCTGATTAGGGGAGCTGTGTTGAGCAATAAAAAGGATCTGTATATCAAAGATCTTAACTCCTATCTTAAACAGAATGCACTTCGTATGGCTTCAGCAGCGATCAATACTGTGCAGGAGCTTTTACATAAGGGATATGTTAATGTGTATCTCTCAAATGTCTCTGCACAGATGTGGGGGTTTTTGCAGGCATATGATTTGACGACTGTATATCAGCCAGATATGCTCTATCTCTGGAATATCAATACGGCATTTAATAAATCAGATGGTTTTTTGAAAAAGCAGGTGGAGATTCAGGATTTAAATGGGGTCGTGGTTGCCTCTTCAGATCAAAAGAAATTTTCTATCAAAAATATTACTTCTGGGGAATATAAGCTTGTGATTACCTATACTTTTGATCTTCCAAAGAGTTATCAGGATGAGATGTTAGCTTTGCAGGAGAAGTATCATATTAAGATGACCGATAGGGAGAGATATATTTTATCGTTGCAGGATTTTTCTGCGGATCCGAGTATGCCTCGTCACTGGCGAGAAACAAGGGAGATGATCTATTTCCCTCCAGAGTGGAAGATTTGAGCTATACGTGGAGATTTCCGTGAATATGCTAGTTTTAATGCTGATTTCACTCATGGAGTAACGTATTTGACTGAGATTACTCAAAATCCTCATACTAATAGGGTAGAAATTCAGATTTCTGTTCCTTAATTTATATTTTTTGTGAGAAAGATGCTTAGATTGATTCAGGGGTATTATCACTTTCTCATGTTGGGAAAGTTTATGGAGCAGCTTATGTTGACCAATGATTTGTCTGATTTGGCGATGGATTATCCTCTTAGAACTGGGAAAAATACCTCATTTATGCTCAAGGAACGTATGCTTAAGAGGCTTTTTACTTCTTTGTATGGGCATCAGGAACAGAGGAATGTTTATGGCTATTTGACTGAGATTAGCGCGTTTAGGGGAATTTTCTCTGTGATGAGGGAAATGATCGAAAATGATGCGAATTTTCGTGAATATCTCAAGGATTTGCTCAAAGATCAGTATTTCCCATTTGAGCAGTTAATCAGGTTTTTGAGGAATGTACTGAATCATACTACTACCTCAAGTCTTAAGCTTAAACTTGAAGATTATGAGGTACAGAGGGATTTTATTCTCTCTCCCAAAGTACAAAGAGTTCAAAAGCTGAATGGTTCAGCAATGATAACCTTGGAATTTCATTATTCAAAATATGTTGCTCAGCGAAAGGGGAGTCCAGAATACTGAATTCAGCTTTCTATTGATTTTAAAAAGTTAAAGCCAGATCTTCAGCTCGAGAAATTGGTGAGTTGGCATCAGTTGTATTTACTTTCTGAGTTATGTTTTAATATTGTTCAGCTCGCGGATCAGCACTTTAAGCCTAAAAAACAAAAAACTAGAACCCAAAAGTCCTAATTTCAGTCAGTTTTTTTGCTTTTTTTATGTTTCTTATTTTTCTTCTCGCTGAGCTTGAGTAGAGTCTAGAAGTGGGTTGTATACTGAAAAGAGGAGCGAGATAACATCCTTGGTATTGAGCTGAGTAGTACGAATACCGAGTCCAGCAAGTCCCTCTTGGATGAGGGCTATTCTGGTATTGAGCATTTTTTGTCCTTTGACAAAGTTTCTGTATCTTGAAACGATAGTTTCTACATCATCTTTTGCATTCAGGGTATCCATGAATTTGCTTCGCCATGGTTTTTTGATTTGGTCAGTGTCCTGCTCGTTGACATAATAAGGCACAACCACATAAAATTCTTTTACGAAGATGAGCCCTTGTTTCATATTGATATCTTCCAAAAAGCTGAGATAAGATTGTCACTGCTGTTTGAGAGCTCAGGGATCCAGCTGGTCAATATTTCTTGAAACATACTGGAGATATTCTCTCAGGTCTAGATAGGTGTTTCTGACTAGAAATTGTAGAGGAAATTCAAGTCCATTGAGAAATCTCTTGTATTGTTCTAGGATCGTTTGGATTTCGTCAAAGTTTTTGAGGTCGAGGTTGATACCATCAGCTCTAAGAATTGCTCTGATTCCTCCGTCTTTGAGAATGCAGTAACCATCTTTGATTTCAGAAATAGGAAGCATGGTCTCAGTATTAAACTGAGATTCTTGTTTCCCTTTTTGGATTTGTTTATTTTGAAGGTTATCAAAGAGCATACCTATGTATTAAACAAGAAGTAAAAAGTCAGATTTTTTGTTTTTTTATGGACGGGATTGAGTTTGAGTAGTTGGTAAGTCTTTTTGAGCTGGATTTTCATATATCCAGAATAGTGCTGAGACAATAAGCCATGAGAGTGACATTGAGATGATCGCGATTGCAATTCCTTTGAGGGTAGATTTGACTTTGTCTCGTCCTTTTTCTCCATCACCAATGAGCATCATATAGAATCCATACAAAAGTAGCATAAATGCAATAAAACTCACAAAAGCTAATGCATAATTCAGAATACTCTTGATGTAGTAAAAAGCCTTTTGAGGACCTTTATATTTATTGTTGATATCGAGCTTGAGGACTTGCATAATTTTTGTAAGAAGTCCATCATCTTGTTTGACCGCATCGGTTGTGATGAGTGCTCAGTAGTTGGTATCTTGGGTACTTCCTACGATTTTTTCTGTATTTTCGTAGTAGAAAGGGTTTTGACTATTTGAAAAGTTTGAGTTTCCGAGACACATGCCTGATATTCCTGTTAGTCAAAGGAAGAGAACCATTAGTTTCCATCAGCTTTTCATGTTTTTTCTTTTAATAGGTAAAGGTAATATTATACATTTTTAGTAATGACTTCAATAATCCAGAAGATGAAGTTGATAATCAACCATGAAACTGCGATTCATCAGATGGCTCTTGCAATTTTGAGGAGAGAGGCTTTCCCTGCTCAAAATTTCTTGTCATCTCCAGCCGCTGTCGCCATTTGAAATCCAGCCATGAGTAAGATAATTAGCGCGATAAGGGATACTAATCCTAGCGCATAATTAATGAGTCTCTTGATTAAGGCAAAGGTCTTTTTTTCGGCATCTTTTTGTGTCTTGATTTGATCATTGCTATTGATCAGGTTTTTTATCTTGTGATTGTCCGAGTGGATAGCATTGTAGGCTCACTCTCTCAGAGCATCCTGATCTCAGATATCTTTAATAATTTCCTTTTGATCAGTGGTTAGGATTTGATTGAGCTTAGTGTCAGTTAGGAGATTATTGGCAAAAGTACTTGCTGAGACTGAGCTGAGAAGTAGGAAAATACTGATTTGAAAAAGTCTTTTGAGCATTATGTTTTCTTTGATAGAATAAACTCACTCTAAGTATAGTCATAATGTGTTTTTTTGCAAATTTTTGAGGGGATTTTGTGATTGTTAATGCTTTCTCAGTCTTGCTGTTTTGTGAATATCTCTTTGCTGATGGTCGTAATGATATTTGGTCATCGCGAAGCGAATGAAATGAGCTGTGATATCTAGTAGAAAGTAGATTTATTTATTGTAATAGATATCTCTAAAAATGCTTCTCATTTCTATTCTAAACGATGAGTTTGTTTTTACAGATAATTCAAAGTAGATGACAAAGAACAGAAGGAGTTATATCTGCTGTTTATATTTATTATAGGAAAGTCTGATTTTCTTTGATGAAGTCAGTTTTTTCTTTTTTTTCTTTTAAAAAAACTAAAATCAGACTTGCATTTTTACTCAAAAACTATAAAACGGAGGCGACTTTTATTAGCCCATAGATCGGGTAGATGAATCTGGAGAAACTCTTTTGAAGCAAAACTAAGGTCGACATACTCAAATATCTGATTTTTAGGAGACAATGAGTATCTATGAGAGCATTAGAGACAGATCTCTGATGGACTTTCCCGGCGATTAAAAAACAGATTGATGTTTTGGAAGAGGCTCAGTTGATTAGTATTCTTAAGGAGTCTACTGGATGGTCAATTAGTTTAAGGAGCGAATTTTCATCTCTGCTTAAAGAGTTGTTTTTTTTAGCATTAAAACAGCAATTGATTGATAAGTTTCAGGAGCAGGGGGAACGAATTTTGCAGTATTTTTGGGGAGATAAGTTTGGCAAGCCGATTGGAATGGATATTATCTTGATCTATGATGAGGAGAAAAAATGAGATATTGATGCCTTGAAAACTGCGATTAGTGAGATCTTTAGAGAGTATCGAATAGAATCAGTCTCGGTTGTATTTATGGGAGCTGATGAACGAGAGAAGAGGTATAGATTGGCAGATAGGTTTGTACTTCAGGTAATGAGGTATTATAATACGCATTAGAAAAAAAACAAAAAACTTTTTTACATATCACAAGCTTGTATCTAGGATGAATTATGAACAGCTACTTGATGAAATTATGGTAAATACGGTTTCTGCACAGGAATTGATCTGATTGCCACAGAGGGATTTGCGTTATGGGGTGTGTCCTGGCGTATTAGAATTTCATACTTCGCTTTTTTTGGCGAGTGCATTATTGGCTTTTGATCAGCATAAACCGATTATCTTTTTGGTGCAAGTTGAGGAGCTCCCTCATGATGCTATGGTGTATACAGGTCAGATTTGACCTCATTTTGGTAGGGTGTGGAATCAAAATGCTGAAGATTTGTCTGCTGTTCGTAAACTTCAACTAGAGGAAACTGATCAGAATTTTTATCCTTATTTGGACAAGCTGTTTGCATATTTGGCAGTGATCAATATGCATCAGGAGCATGTAGTAATATTTGTAAAAACAGGAGCAAAAATCTGCTCTTTATTGGAACATATTAAGCCACTTTTGGAGCAGTGATATTCTCTGATGGTGATGAATGATTGTTATGCTGGTCTTTCTATGGAATCTTGTAAGGAGAAGACGGCTCAGTTGATCGCCTCGTGTAAATATCAGTCAATGACTGAGAAGCAGCAATATGATTATCCAGCTTTGGCATGTTTGAGTAATTTACTAGCGCAGAGGCAAGATAGCCAGGAAATTGAACATTTGATCAATACTGGGGATCTTGGGCTTGATGAGGAGCGTTCGACTTCTCTTTGGTTTATGATAGTGTAGTTGGAATGAGGAGTTTTCTCGCGTTATATAAAAGTTCTCGTGCGTTTTTTCTCTTGATGGTAAGTGGATTGCTGATTGCGTTCAGCTTTTTTCTTTTATTGAAATTTGAGATGGACTGAGGAGACTGAAGTGAGAATGATGTAGATCAGAAGCTAGATTTCTCTGAAACGGATACATTGAGCTGAGGGCAGTTTTCTTGAGTGTATTTCCCTAGATTTGATGAAGCGAAACTTCAGATTACTCCTGAGATGAAAAAGATGAAATTCAGGATTCCGATTTTGATGTTTCATTATATCAAAGATATTCCCTCAAATACTGATGATCAGCTTTGATACAAACTTTCGTATGCTCCACAGAAACTTGAGGCGCTTTTTGAGTATTTAGATAAAAATAATATAAAAACGCTGACTTTCTGGGATATGAAGGCGATTTTGGAAGGGAAGATGATGCTGCCAGAGAGGGCTGTGATACTGACTTTTGATGATGGACATCGTGAGCATTATACTACGGTTTTGCCTCTTCTCAAAAAATATAATCTCAAAGCTGTATTTTTTATCATTTCAGGGAAGGCTGATACGGATCCGCTATTTGTGACTTGGGATGAGATTCGCAAAATAGCAGAACAAGGCTCAGAAATCTGATCACATTCTGTTAATCATTATGCAATTTCTACACTTTCTCTCTCTGGGGTTCGTCATGAAGTGATTGATTCAAAAAAACAACTTGAGGCTGGGCTTGGATTGCCGATTATTAGTTTTTGCTATCCGATGGGGAGGTATGATGCTCGTGTTTTGAGAGAGGTTGAGAAAGAGTATCTGTTTGCTCGTAGCACGAAATGAGGTGATCTCTTCCGTTTTGCAAAGAGGTTTGAGATTCCAACGATCCGTGTATTCCCGACGACAAAGACTGGAGAATTAGCAAAGTATTGGTGATTATAGAGGAAAGTTTCAGTTATCTAGGACTATTTAGATTACCTCACCGTGTTTGCAATGATGAATTTTGTGGATAAATAAAAAAAGAGTTAGCTTTAAGCTGACTCTTTTTCAATAGTTTCAAGATTGATAAGATCTCACTCCATTTCCAGTTGTTCAAATTTCTTTTCAATATTTTCTCAGAGGTAAAGCCAAGTATCCATCCCTCAAACTTCATCGAGTTCTAGGACATCCGCTGATTGAATGATTCAGAATTTTTTATTTTTTCATTGAATTAGATAATTAAGTTTATTATTTTTCCCTAGTACTGCTTTGATAAATCGTCATTTAACATCATACTCTCCTGGATAATCAATGATAATGATTTCGGGTTCATTGTATCTCATGGCTTCGCCGAGTTCAGAAGAAAGGTTGATCAATCCTGTATGTGTATAGGTATATCAAAAGAAAAGTTCCTTCTCGATTTGATATCCTCCATCAATTCTGATTTGTACTCCCATAATTTACTAATTGTAAGATAAAAAAGTCTGATTTTTTTGTCGTTTTTACTTACGCTAGTATAGGAGTTTGGTCGCTTATTGCAAGGACAACTAAGTAAAAAAGTTTGGATTGATCAGTTTTAGGATAACTCCAGATGCTCCAAGAAGAGCGAGTCCAGTAGCAACTTTATTGATGAGATCAAGTCCCTTTTTATAGTTTCCTGAGTCGTATCCACTTGAGGTTACCATTACTCCTGCTATGATGATAATAATCAGTGACATAAGCATGATAACCGAGATAATCAGTTTCATTAAACTTTTTATCATTCTAGGAAAGACATTGATTTGATTAGTTCCCTCTGATTCAAGACCGATGCAGCTTCCTACAAATGGAAAATTAGTGTTGAGTTTGATCCCATTACAGATTGGTGCGTTTGGTTTTTTATTAAGTTCTTCTGTTTTTTTCTTACGTTCTTCTTCTTGTTTCTTGAGTTGACACTCTAAATCGCAGGTCTTTATTCATGCTGTTTTTCCCTCCACTTTTTGTATACGTTCTCTTCCTGCTGGAGTTATTGGTCCGCAATTTTCACCTCTTAATGTACAAGCAGTTGGTGGTAGATTATTTTTGAAATTATTCGCACTAACAAACGAGATACTTCCTAGTACTCAAAGTGATAATAATCAAATAGTCAGGATTTTTATTTTTTTCATCTTATATTTTTAGTTGGATAAAGGATTAGAGCATTGTGTTGATAAGTGAGTTGAGGAGTGCTGGATCTAATTCTGTTTTGTGCGTTGCCATCAGCTCTTTCATCAGTAGTCCTCTTTGAGTTTTGAGATCTGTAATGTTCAGATTTCTAATTGCACTTTCTATAAGTGATTTTGTTTGTTCCTCGTTAAGAGTTGCTGGAAGATAGTGTTCAAGGATCAGCTTTTTTTCTTTTTCTTCTTGAAGTTCTTCAGGTTTATTTGCTTTTTCTAAAAAACTGATTGCCTCATTTAGAGATTTGACCTCTTTTTTGATAACAGAAATGATTTCTTCGTCGTTAGGATCCCTTTGAAGTTCAATTTTTTTATTTTTAATCTGTGCGATCAAGTAGTTTAAAGCTGATTTTTTGAGAGTTTCTTTGTTCTTCATTGCTCAGATATAGTCTTTTTGAATTTTTTCAAACATGGGTAGAATCTAAAAAAGATAAATTTTATTGTATTTGGTTAGATATAGCCAATCTTCTCAAAAATACAAATCTTTCTTGCAATTGATAAGCAAATCGCTATAGTGGTAGTGTTATATGCTGAGGTGATGGAATTGGTATACATGTACGCTTGAGGTGCGTATGCCTTTGG
>ERZ773063.469-NODE-469-length-26653-cov-3.274118_pt1 | contig 26653 bp, 21 predicted proteins | sample MGYA00580625_ERZ773063 | MGnify/ENA primary metagenome ERZ773063 (study PRJEB29015, sample SAMEA2738022) | human oral metagenome | biome: human oral; feature: human-associated habitat; material: dental | place: China | collected 2042 ... | reverse complement strand
GTAACTACGCAGGAGCCTTGCGAAGTGGAGTAATCTGGCACGATGCGGACAAATACGGCGCAGAAAAGTAGCGCCGCGGCTAGGATTTTAAATTTAAGTTTGCGAAATTTCATAACGATCCTTTAAATGCTGTCAGCGAAGCAAACGCACACCTCGCCGCTCCGTTAAATTTATACCTTCGCTCCGCATTCATCGCCCTGAGCTTTTTAAATTTGAGATAAATTTACGCGATGCTCAAAGTTTCTATACCCATGCCAAAACCCCTTTGCATCGCAAAATTTCATATCTCGTGCTACCAAATTTTAAATCGCCGTAGCATTTAAATTTAAATTCTCGCCGCACTCAAATTCCTCTCGGCACGGCGCCAAAAATTTCAGATAAGCTCTAAAGCCGCGCCTTGGTTTTATGCCCGCAAGCTTTAATCGCGCCGCAAAAAGTCGGTCTGCCGCGTAAAATTCAGCGGTGCGGCGAAAGGGGGTCCATCTCGTAAAGCGGTGCCGCATAAAATTTAATCGCACCGCAAAAGCTACTCCGCTGCGTAAAATTTAATCGTGCCGCGCCAAAGCTCGTTATCTCTTCGGCTTGCTTAGCTCATAGCCGAAGTGGATCTTTTTGCTCTCGCCCGGCTTTAGCTCGAAGTCCCAGCTAAGTAGTCCGTCCTTGCCGAGGCTGCTCTGCTCGGGCGAGTTTTTCAGCGCGACCTTTACGTCCTCATGCGCCGAAACGGGCGCTCTCTCTTGCAAAACCACGTTCCACGCGCGCTTGGAGGTGTTTTTGATCTCGTAGTCCCAAGCCATGGAATTTTTGCTTTCGCCGCCGAAAAAGGAGTTTTTCGTGAAGTTGTTCGCCTGCTCTTTTTTAACTTCGATCAGGCTATTTTTACCCAGATATGCCGTAGCCTCGGAGTTTGCGGCAAAGCCTAGATGCACGAGCCCGATCTGCACGCCGTCGAGCTTTATTAGCGTTTCGCTCTCCTCTATGTTTCTTTCGGGGCTAAATTTAGCTCGCACGTAGGCCGCCTCGCTGCCGTAGCCGTCGATGAGCAGATCAAATTTCGCATCCAGACTCTGTTTATCGAAGCTAAACTCGCCCGCCTCGCCCGCTTTGAGGCTTACGTCGCTGATTTTCCACACCTTTGAGAGCGAGTTTTCGATATTCGCGCCCGTCCTTTGATACGACGATCTAGCCTCCATCGCAGGCGCGACCCTATCCATAGTCGCCTCCTCTAGCATCACATCCTTTTTATAAGCCGCCGCGGGCGCCGGCTTTGCAGGCTCGCCCTCGTACCATGGATAAAATGGCTGCGGCGCGGTCTGCGAAGAGTATTCGTAAGGATACAGCGCGATCGTTAAATTCGCTAGCTCCGCGTTTAGCGGATTTTGCACCGAGAGCTTTTGCGCGACCTCGATTTTGCCGCTAGCAAGATCTGCCGAGAGCTCGTTGTGTGTGTAGGCGCTTACGTCAACGGGGTAGCTGATCTTAACGAAGCTCGGATCGCAGTCAAAGTTCGCGTTTAAGCGGCGCTCGTTTTTGATCACGTATTTTGAAATTTTCTCTTTGAGCTTTCCGATTTGCTCGTCCGTCTTTGAAATTTCGCCCGCTACGAGCAGGACTTCGTCGTAAATTTTCTGCGAATCCGTCTTTAGGCTCGCCAAACTTCTATCTTTTAAGCTCGCAAAATCGCTTAAAAAGCGCTGCTGCGCCTTAAGTGCGACCAGGCGGTCGTTTAGCTCGCGTAGGCTCTTTTCGTCCGCTTCTTTTTTGGCGAATTCCGCGTTTTTCACGGGCTCGATCTCTCCCAAAGATAATTCGCGCACCTCGCAAGAGCCCGCGATCTCGATGCTGCGGATATCCAAGTACTCCGGCACGTTCACGCTGAAGTTTGATTTTTGCGCGCCGAAGTTTTGGTGCAAGAAGGCGGAGTTCGCGTAGATCTCAAGGCTGTTTTCCTGTGCGCTTAAATTTACGGCAAGCGCCGCAGCTGCGCTTAAAAGCACTATTTTTTTCATTTTCGCTCCTTAAAAATTTTACGTAATTGTAACGATAAATTTTGATTTTTATGCTTAAAATTTAGAGCGAATTTTAAAATTTTAGCCTCGCCGCCAACTTTGAAATTTTAAAATTTCGCCGCCGTAAAAACTCCATCGCAGAGGCTAAAATTTTACCGCTACTAGCGCCCATTAAGTCCTCTCACTCTCGCAGCCTAAGCGATAAAATTTTAAAATTTCGAAGCCTCTATTACAAGGACGAGCTGTGTCTCCGCGAAGTCAAACCGATAAAAATGCAGGCGTTAGCCTGCCGTAACTTTAGCGGGGCGTGGGGCAGAGCTCAACTCGCAGCGGCGGCTTGGTCATCGCGCGAAGTTAAACCGATAAATTTTAAAATTTTGCCCAGCAAAATTTCTGTAACTTTAGGCGAGCGAAGCAATGCGAAGGAAGCGCGGGGCGCTTCCTAGCCTTCACGAGAAATAGCGAAGCTCCCCATCGCAAGGACAAGCTGTGCTCTTCTGCGAAGTCAAACCGATAAAAATGCAGGCGCTAGCCTGCCGTAACTTTAGGTGGGTGCAGGGAGTGCTTGCACTCCCGCTCGCAAGGACGAGCTGTGCTCGTCCGCGAAGTAAAGACTAGAATGGATACGTCAAGCAACACACCCTGCCGACCTTTTCGTTGTAGCTGACGTCGAGCTTCAGATCGTATAGCTTGCTTAAAATTTCGCTTTTTATGATCTGCTCGGCCTTGCCGTATGCGACCTCGCCGCCGCCTTTTACGAGCGCGACGTATCCGCCCAAAAGCAGCGCGAAGTCCGGATTGTGCGTGGCCAAAACGACGGTGTAGCCGTTTTTAAGAAGCTCTTTCGTGGCGCGGAGGAATTTGTATTGGTTGGCAAAATCCAGCGCCGAGGTCGGCTCGTCGAATATCACGATCTTGGGCTCGCTGCAAAGGGCGCGCGCGATGGACGCCATCTGCCTCTGGCCGCCGCTTAGGCGCGTGATGATCTTGTCTTTTAGGTGCCAAATTTCAAGCATTTTCATGTAGCGCTGCGCGAGCTTGTAGTCGTTTTCGCTCGGCTGCGAAAAAATCCCTATATGCGCCGTGCGCCCCATCAGGACGTATTCGAATACGCTGTAATCGTACTCGCAGACCTCGCTTTGCGAGACGTAGCCGATGATCTCGGCGCGCCCTTTGGCGCTAAGGTTCGCCATATCCTTGCCGTCGATTGAAATTTTACCGCGCAGAGGCGTAAGCGTGCCGCTAATTAAATTTAAAAGCGTCGATTTGCCTGCGCCGTTTTGCCCCAAAATCGTCAGCACCGCGCCCGCTTCGAGGTTGAAATTCACGTCGCGCAGCGTCAGAGGGGCGGATTTTACGTAGCCGAAGTCTAAGCTCTCAACCCTAACCATTTAGCTTCCTTTTGTTTTTAAGCAGGATGAATATAAAAAATAGCGTGCCGATAAAGCCCGTAAGCACGCCCAGTGGTATCTCGCTTTGATTTATGCTGCGCGCTACGTCATCTACGATGAGTACGAAGATCGCGCTTAAAAATATGCTCGCCGGGATCGCCTTGGTGTTGCTCACGCCCACGATCATGCGCGTTAGATGCGGCATCAAAAGCCCCACCCACGCGACTATGCCGCTGATACACACGCTGCTTGCGGTTAGCAGCGTCGCGCAGACGATGATGATGCCCCGCTCCAGCACGACGTTTACGCCGAGCTTCGCCGCGGTCGCATCGCCCATGGATAGGACGTTTATTCGGTAGCTCATCAGCACCAAGATAGCGATACAAACCCCCATCACCGGCGCTATCATCGCTAGCACGGAGGGATCTACTTTCGCGAGGCTTCCTAGCTGCCAATACACGATATCCGCGAGCTTCGTCTCGGGATCTGCCATAAATTTTAAAAATCCGATCAGCGCGCCCATTAGACCGCTTACGATGATGCCCGCAAGCACGAGCATTATGGTGGCGCTCGAACGCAGCGCGCGCGTGATTAGAAGCGTAATGCAAACCGCCGCAAGCCCGAAAACGAAGGCGAAAAGCTGGATCAAAAGGATATTTAGATCAAGCAGGATCGCGATCGCCGCGCCCACGCAAGCTCCCGCGCTGACGCCTAAAAGATCGGGCGAGACGAGCTGGTTTTTAAAGACGCCTTGATACGCCGTGCCGCTGATGCCCAGCGCCGCACCCACGAGCACCGCGGCGATGATACGCGGCAGGCGCACCTGCATGATGACGTTGTGGACGTTTTGCGCTACCTCGCCGCCGCTAAGCGCTTTTAAAACCTCGTCGATGCTTAGGCCGAAGCGCCCTATACAAAGCGATATCGCAATCGTCGCAATCGTCGCCAGTATCAGCAGCACGAGCATAAATTTAAAATTTTTCATACCTTCCCTTGCTTTAAATTCTTATCTTTTGCCTTAAATTTAATCTTTGAAATCGCCTCGTTGAAACCCGCTTAAAATTTCGCTCTAGCTCGTAGGCGAAAGGCTTGCAGCAAAATTCCTTCGTGATAGCTCCAAGATCAATATTTCAGAAAAGATCCGGATGAAAATTTTAGCCGCCTGCAAGATTTGTAGTGACGTCCTCGCGCCTGTGCGGTCCCGGCCAAAAATATTTGCAGGCGCAGCACAGATGCGCTTTTGTCGTACCGCCTCAAGCTGCCAAACGCAGGACTTGACAGCAGTGCCTCCGCCTCGCACGACGTCTTCTGCCGATGATGACGCAAAGACTGCAGCAGCTTTGATTTATACATCTAAATCCTTAAACAGATGTGGCATTTTAGCATATATCATATTAAATTTTTATGATTTCGGCTTTCATATACGTGAGCGTATGTGAGCGAATCTAATGGCGTGCAGCTCTGTGCAATAAGGCTTTTAGCAAAATTTAGCTTGCGGATTTCAGATGAACGTCTACGAAATTTACGCCAAGATGGAATTTTAAAATTTCATCCGTTCGCGAAAGATAGACTTAAGCCTGATGGCGGAATTTTGCCCGGCTAAATTCTGCCGATTTAGCAGTAGACGCAGTGTGCAGCGAAATTTTATACAGAGTCTGAAGATTTGATTTAGAATTTGAAAACGGATACGGTGCGAAAATTTTCTCTTTATTTGACCCCGGTTTTGCTAGCCACTTAGTTGTAGAATTTTACTTGCCGTTTGGCCGCGGGATTTTATTTGCCCGTAAGGGGTTAAATTTTATCATGAAATTTCGCATCGTTTAAAATGCGATGCGAAATGAATCCGTCCGTTGCTACTGCCAGCCTAGGGATTTGCGTTTTAAGCGCATGTCGCTTACCATTTTTAGCGCAAGCGCGACCGGATCGGTATCTACGTGCATCACAGAGCCAAGCGCTCCCCTGGTGCCCTCTTTGAAAAAGTGTATGACATTTGCGGAGCCGTGGATTTGATACTCGACGCAGTGATACGAGTCGATGCCCATTAGGCGGAATCCGAGCGAGGCATCGACGCCCTTTTCGTTCGCCCACTCGGGAGAGGTGAAGGCAAGCGGCAGCTCGTAGAGATTTTTGTCTAGCACCCCTGCGATACCTGCGAAAATTCCGCTGGAGCGAGTGTTATCGATGCACTCGCCCACGTGCCAAACCGGCGGAAGCTCGTCTTTTTCTAAAAACGCCCGCAGCGACGCGCCTGCTTTTTTATACGCGCTTTTTTGGCAAAAGCCCAGCTTCATTAGCGGGAACGACGCGCAGCCGTTGGTCAGGATTAGGACGTTATTTTCGATTAGGGTTTGTGCGACATCTATGATAGCGCGCTCATAAGGCACTTTAGGATTGGTGCAGCCGACCATATTTACGATGCCTAAAATTTCACCGCTTTTTAGCGCGTGCGCTAACGGCTCCATGCCGCCGTAGTGCTTATGGACGAATTCTACCGAAAAGCCCACTTCGGCCTCGACTTCATACGGCGGGATATATACCGGCAGCCCCTTGCGCTTTTCGTGAGATTGCAATGCGCGGTCTAGAATTTTACGCGCTAAATTCCTAGTCTCGGCGATATTACTATGGTGATGATCGTAGCCTATATGCTCGGCTCCGGGAAGTCTAGCTGATGAGCTTGTGGTAACGACCTTGGTCTGGAAGCAGTTAGCCACGTCCATGATCGCAGGATAGACATCTTGGACATCGGCGACCCACAGATCAAGCGCGCCCGTACCTATGACGAGTTCGGCAGTTACGGCGTTTGAGAGCGGCACAACGCCCCAGTTGCGATACATCGCCGATAGCCCAGAACAGCACACGCCGTAAAATGCGATCCCCTGTGCGCCTATTGCGCGAGCCTTGTCTTGGTACTCCTTAGAATTTCCGATCTCCACTATTAGGCTTACTAATGTCGGCAGATGTCCGTGCACAGCGATATTGACCCAGCCTTTTTTAAGCGCGCCCATATTGCTTTTGGAAGTTACGCGATCTCCTACACCAAATAGTGCATCCGTAGCGATATTTGCAGCTACTACGCCGGTGAAGGTAAAAGCAAGCCCACAGCGCAAAAGATGCTGCATCACGCTGCGCCAGTCTCCGTCTGTGCCAACACCCGTTCGGTGATACGCCTCAAAGACTTCGTTATACGCACTAATCGGCAAGATATCTAGCTTCCGCCATACTTCTTGACGCTCCTTGGGTGCGAGCGCAGTGATGGTTTTATACTCGCCGCTGCTTTGCGAAAGATCTGTTAAAAGCGTATCGGCAAGCTCGATCGCTACCTCTTTTAACTCTCTGCCTTCAGTTGGAATTCCAAAGGCTTTGGCGGTATTGATGATTTTGTATTCGCCTATGATTGGCAGATCTAGCTTGCCTTGCGCCGCCCATTTTAGCGACAGCAGAAGCTCTCTAGCATGTGCGCCGTGTTGAGCTACGCCCGCAGCTACTTGACGCAGTAGGTTGCGCGACACGATGAGATCGGCGTCCGCACCGCAAGTGCCGCGATCGGCCTTTTTAGTAATTTTGCAAGGTCCCATATTGCAGATCTTACAGCATACTCCGCTAAGCCCATAGCTACACATCGGCATCTGTTTATCGAAGCGATCAAACGCCGTATCTACGCCGATCTGCTCCATCCTAAGCATCATTTCGCGCACGGCGGGATCAGGGGTTTTCTCAAGTACTTCTTGCTTTGTAGGGAAGGTCTTTTTGTATTCAAGCACCGCCTTCATATAATCCGCCGTAAATTCCGCCTCGTGAAAATGCTCGAAAAGATTGCCCTGTGCGTCTTTATGCGTGTGAGGACTAGCCTCTGCGGGCACTAAAACTTTTGGGATGCCGTGCTCGTCAAATCCGATAATCGCGCGGTGAGAGTGAGGCTTGTGATCATGGCAATGTTTGTCGTGCTCGTGCGAGCTGATGGCGGAATCTTCGTCGTGCTCATGCGAATACGCCGCAGAATTTGCGCCGTATTCGTGCAAATAAGCTGCGAGGTTTTCTTCTTGATCGTGTGGGTGGGTCACAAGATCTTCGTCGTGTAGATGCGAGTGGATTGCGGAGTTATCGCTATGCTCGTGCGAGCAAGAGAAGTGGTCTTCGCTGCTTGGGCTCTTCGCAGGGTTTGAGATGGAATTTGTCAAAGAATCGACCATGGAATTTATTGTAGAGCCTATCGCGGATTTTTTAGCGTTGCTTGTGCCTTGAGCGCTTGAGTGCGCCGCAAAGTTCGTGCCTGAAGCAGAGCGTGCGCTATCATCGTAGCCAGACGCGGAATTTTTGGCTTCGCAGTCGCACTTGTCGCAGGAATTCCCACCTGCGGCGCGATTTTTAGAAATTTTGTCGCGAGCATGTGAGGCGGAAGTCATAGAATTAGCGGCAGAATTTTTAGCAGTGCTTGCACTTTTGTCGAAAACGGATGCGGCGGAGCTTTTGACCGCGTCTGCGGCAAAATTTTCCCCCTTATTCGCAGCGGAATTTTCATCCGTCGCAGCCTTCTTGCGTGAGTCTTTTTGTTTTGAGATTTTGTCGTTTGCCATGGTTGTCTCCTTAAAATTTATTTTAAAAATAAGCGAGAATGTAGCCCTTAATAATATACTAAAAAACTACACTATCTAATTCTTATAGATAAAATTTAATGAGATTGTATTTTTTAATTGCTTTAAATTCCCTTAATAGCGCACTAAAATAAAAGATAAAATTTTATGAATAAAATATACTAAAATAGCTGGATTTAAATTTTGCCAAGCGGCTCAATCATCTTAGATAATCGATCAGCTTGGCGGAGATTTCGCGAAACTGCAAAATTTTATGCCCCTTTTTCTTGCGCATGAAGTCCTGCGCGTCGCGCAGTCTCGCAAACGTAATGAGATCGTCGCCTCTGGCGCTTTGCAGCACGCTGCCGAATACATAAAACGCGTCCTGCGCCCGCAAAATTTCGCCGCTTGCGTAATCGGTGACGTAAAGCTCCGCGCCGTCGAAATTTGCATCGGTGGAATTTACCTCGCGGGAATTTGCGCTAGCGGAATTTGCCTCGCCTAAATTGCCGTTAGCTGGATTTTTGCTCTCAGAATTCGCTCCAGCGGAAGCTCCGCTAAAATTTGCGCCCGAGCTCTCACTTTCAAAAAAATATGCAAACATCGCCTTGGGCGAAGCAAACGCTAGCGCGCTGCCGTCTTTAAGCCTTGCGTAAGCGCGAAATTCGGGATGCGCGCTAGTATCGATGCCGTATTTGGCGCAGGTGAGATTTACGTCTTTAAGCCACGCGATCTCGCGCATGCTTTTAGAATTCTGCGCCAAGCCGGAGCCTATACTATCAGGCGCACCTAAATTCTGCACCGAACTAGCGCTTTGCGCCGTGGAATTTTGCATCTCCGCTGCGCCGCAAAGCGCTATAAATGCCGCCAAAATGAGTAGAAATTTCACGCCAAATCCTTCGATCTAAAGATAAAATAGCCCAAAACGAGGCTCGCCGCGCCCAGAGCGATCGGATAGAGCAGCGAAAAGGCGATGAAAAGTCCGCGCCCGAAGTGATCTAGGATAAAATACGCCGTCGTGCCGATGACCGCAAGATCGGGATCAAATAGGCTGATAGCGGCGATGCGGAAGTCCTCCATCGGGTTTGCTAGGGCGATCGCAAAGATCAAATTTTCGTTCACGCCCGTTTTTGCGAGCAGTCCGATCAGCACGAGATCCAAAAACGCAAGGCAGAAAAGCCAGACGAAAAATGCGAGCCCAAGCCCCATCTCTTGGCTTTTTGAGACTGCGCAGATCAAAAATGCGATCCCTAAAAACGCCGCGCACAAGCTAAAAAGTAGCCCCGTATAAAGCAGGCAGATCGCCCACGGAATGCCCGTGCCTTTGATCGCACCCCAAACGATCGCAAGCAGCAGCGACAAAAATATCGGTACGAACACTCCAAATAGCCTTCCCAGCGCCTTGCCGTAGTAATACTGCGCCTGCGAGATCGGGAAGCTTAGCAGGTATTCTAAGATATTTAGGTCGCGATCGGCTAGGATCGCTTTGCTGGTGGTGACGAGCACGAAGACGGGCAGGATGATGATGCAGATCTGAATAAACAGCAGCAGCAGTCGCGAAAGCCCGCTAAAGCCGAGTACGCGCGAGTCGGTCACCCCCGTGATGAAAAACGCCGCCACGAGTCCGCTAAAGATCAGCAGATAGAGCAAAAACCAGCGCGAGCGGAAGGATTCTTTGATATCCAAAGCGGCGATGGTGAGTAAATTTTTCATTCTTTTCCTTTATTGCGCCTCGGTGCGCTTTTAATTTTAGATGCTCGCGCGGCTTAAATGCGCCGCCCGTCTTTAAATTTTAGCCTCGTTTTGTAGCGCGGATTTCGCGGCCTTAAATTTTGCCCGTCTAGCGTTTAAACAAACGGCAAAATTTTATCCGCCGCTTGCGACTGCGCCTCGCGCATAAATTTTAAATTTACGGCTCGCTTGCGGCGCTTGCAAACAGCGCGTCGTTTGCTATCCGCCATCCCACATCCGCCGCAGTTTTAAAATTTAGCCGTTTAACGGACCGCTTAAATTTTAGCTTCGTAAAATTTCAAAGCCGGGCATATCTCGCGGTATAAAATTTTAAATTCTAAAAATCCCGCATCGGCGAATTCCGCGCCGCATAAATTTTAAATTTACGGCGAAATTTTAAGCTAGCGCGTCCGAGTAAATTTTAATTCGGCAGAACGAAGTCTCGCGCCGTGCGTTAAATTTAGCTGTATTGCGAGATAAATTTCACTACCGTTGGGCGCCAGACTTTGCCTCGTGCCGAAGTTGCAGAGTAAAATTTCATCTCGTCTACTCTCGTTTGCGGCAGTGCGCTGAAATTTTACGCCTTAAATTTAGCGCAAAACATGAGCCGCTTAAAATTTCGCCTTAGCCAAAACGTCCTTAATGCGCGTGCCCTGAATGCATATCGTGCGCAGTGCCGTTGCCCTCGTACATCTGCCCCATATCGTGCGGCGAGCCTTGAGAGTGCGCCGTGCTACCCGCATCGCCGCCCATGCCATGATCTGAGCCGTGAGTATGCCCCATACCGCTCATATCGTGCTTCGGCTCGCTCATGCCGTGCTCTGCGGAGTGAGGGTCTTTCATGCCGCCCATATCGCCATGATCGTGCATACTTCCCAGATCGCCGTGCGCATCGCGACCCATATCGCCCATTCCCATGCCGTGCGAGCCGCCGCCCGCTTTAAGCGCCGCGACTACCTGATCGAAGTTGAAGTCCTGCTTGCCCTCTTGCTTGTTTTTAAACGCACCCCAGCCAAACGACATAGGGGTTTTAAAACCGCGATAAAAATGCGCCGTGCGTGCGTCGATAAACTCGCCGTTGCCGCTAGCGTCGTTGATGTAAATTTTGGCGTCCTTCAGCCAGTTTAACTTGTCGTTGGTAACCATGAAATCCACCAAGCAGCCGATGTCGTCAAAGTAGTGGTTTTTGCCGTCCACGCGTACATCGACGCTGAAGCGGTTGTCGCTGATCGCCATCTGGCAGTGCTCGCATACATCCCTGTCGTAGTGGACGTTGCCGTAGTCTTTCTCATCGCCGCAGCCTAAAAACGTAAGCGCCGCAAGTGCGCAAAGTAAAAATTTAAACATTTTTATCATCTACGATCCTCCCTAGATCCATTGAAATCATTCTTTTTACCAGTCCTCCCACTTCCTCGAGCCTATGCGAGATAAAGATCAAGCTCTTATCTTTTGCGTGGTTGTGCAAAAGCGTCTTAAAACGCTCGCGCGCGCTCGGATCGAGATTAGCAGTTGGTTCGTCGAAAATCATCGCCTTGCTAGCTCTGCCGAATGCTAGCGCAATTAAAAATTTCTGTTTCATACCGCCCGATAGCTTATGAAATGGTTTGTTTAAATTTGAACTCAGATCAAGCTCCATTTCGTCGCAAAATTTTACTATGTCCGCTCTGCTCGCGTCAGCCGTACGCTCGGCGAAGTAGATGAGCTCATTTAGGCTCAGCTTAAGCGGTGGTGGGGTTTGCGGCACGAAGCTGATACCGCGTAGCGCGCGGCTACGCTGTTTAAATGAATCAAATCCGTCGATAGCGACGCTGCCGCTTGTGGGTATGTATTCGCCCAAAATCGTCCGCATCAGCGAGCTTTTGCCCGCGCCGTTTTGCCCGACGAAAAGCACTTGCTCGCCGTCCGCGATATTTAGATCGATATCTTTTAAAACGAATTGATCTGCGAATTTCTTGCTTACGTTTTTAATCTCTATCATAGACTTCCTTAGATCATATCTTTTAGCTTATTGCCGATACCGAGTGCGTCTTGGTGACACACGTCGATACAGCGTCCGCACAGCGTGCAGTCGATCCCTTTTAGCATAAATTTGCTCTTATCGCCCAGGTTTTCGGATGCCTTTTTTTTAGTGATGTCCAGTACGTGCGAGACGAAGCAGACGTCTTGGCAAACGCCGCAGTGATCGCACCTGCTCTTATCCCAAGTAATCTTGCTAAGGCTTGCTTTCGCCGCAAGCGAATAGGTGCTGCCTAGCGGGCATAGGTGCGTGCACCACACCCGTCTGCTAAAAAACACTTCGAGCAAAAACACAAAAACGATCCAAAGCCCCGCCAGCGAGAAGCCGTAGATGATGAGGCGCGATAAAATTCCCACGACGTTAAAAATTTCAAAAACGAGTAGATCCGTAATCGCACTTAGCAGCAAAAACACCGCCCAGATCGCATATCGCATACCGCGAGGCAATGAGCGCTCCTTGATGACGTGCTTAGCGATTAGCGTATTATGCAGCTTTTCGCCGATCTCGCTAAGCGCTCCGTAAGGACAGATCCATGAACAAAACGCCTTGCCGCCCGCGATGAAGTAAAACAGCAAAATGGTGCCCGAGCCGATGAGCAGATTTATCGGCAGATCCTTGTGCGCGGCGATCACCTCAAGAGTTGCGAAGGGATCTGCTAGGTGAAAGCCAAGTATCCGCGAGCCGCTGATGTCGCCCTCTAAAATTTGAATATCGGCGCGAAAGGAAAGCACAAAAAGCAGATGCACTAAAAATACCGTGGCGTAGCGCAGAGCCCGAATGCTTGGGCGCCATTTGCCGTTTTTATTTCTAAGCGCGAAGGTCGAGAAAAAGCTCGTGTTTTTGATCGTGCATCGCGAATTATATTTATCCAAGATCTACTCTTTAAATTTTGAAATTTCATCTGCGAGCTTGTCTAGGCTCTCGTCGCTTACGTTGGTTAAAAGTCCGCTCATCAGGCTGTTTTTGATCTTGCCCGCCTTATAATCTTTAAGGCTTGCTAAAATTTGATCCTTGCTTTTGCCGCCGATCGGCGGAGCGATCTTGCCGCGTCCGTCATCGCCGTGGCAGGGCGCGCAGCTTACCAGATAGGAGCTGCTAACCTTGAAATCGCGCTCTTTGACGCTCTGCTGCAAAATTTTAATATTTTTCACGTCCTTATCGTCGATGAGATCAACGCTTTTGCTCTGCGGCGCGGGCTTTGCTTGCACCTGCGGCTTGACTTCTTGCTGCGGCGCGCTAGAATCGTCCGAACTAGCCATAAAGATCATCAGCGCGATCAGTGCTACACCCAAAATCAAAGCTAAAATTTTACCCGGTTTCATTTCTGCTCCTTAAATTGTTTGTTGAACTCGTAAATTTCTTTCGCCATCGTCTCTATCTGCTGCTCGCTCATTCCGTTTACGAGCTGCACCATAAGAGGATTAGGCTTTTCTTTGAATTTATACTTTTTAATCATATCCACGATCTGCGCGTCGGTTTTATCCAGAAGCGACGGACCTATGATGCCGTTGGCGTAGTCGTCGTGGCACGCTGAACAGCGCAGGATAAAATCATGCCCAAGGCGCTTTTTCATAAGGTCGAAATTTAGCTTTTCGTATTGGTTTTTGATGCTTGAATACGCCACGATATTTTTGGTCGTTTCGTTCACATCGCCGTTTAGATTAAAATTTACCTTTCGCTCGCCGTAAAAATCGTAGCTTACGAACTTATCGTCCTTCTTGGGCACTTCGCCGCTTTTAACGCTGATGCGAGGCTTTGCAGTATGATTTTGTTCCGCGCTCTGCGATGCGGAATTTACACTCGCGGAATTCTGATCCGCAGAATTTTGCCCTGCAGAATTTGCGGCGGCGGAGCTTGAATCGCCGTCATCTCCGCAGCCGCATAACAAAAGCGCCGCAGCTAGCGAGCAGAGGCGGAATTTAATAGAGTTTTTCATTGTTTTCCTTCGTAGATTGATTTGTAATCCGCCCGCGGGATTATCTCGATGATACGCGCCGGGCAGAGCTCTGCGCACGCGCCGCAGCCGACGCAAGCGCTACGGATCTGCGGGGCGAAATGTTCATTCGCCTTTATCATCGCAATAGCTTCAAGCGGCTGCGGGTAAGGGCACAGCGACGCGCACAGATCGCAGGGCTTGCCCTCTTTGGCCGCTAGCGCGGAGTTTAGCTCGCGCTCCTGCTCGGTCTTGGCGGGCTTTAGACGCAGATCGCTAGACTTTAAAGTCTGCCCGCGATACGCCAAACAGGCGTCTAAATTTTCAATCACGGCGATACCCATCGCAACCTTTTTAGGCTCGTTCGTTTCGTGGCTGAGCGCGCCGCTTGGACAGGCGAGCACGCAAGGAAGCGCGCCGCAAAGATAGCAGCCTCGCTCTTTGGCATCGATAACGGGAGTGCCGATATCAAAAAGATGAGTAATATCCAGCAGATAGATGCTGTGATAGGGGCAGACCTGCACGCATTGACCGCACTTGATACAGCTAGAGCGGAAGCCTCGTTCCGCTAGCGCTCCAGGCGGGCGCAGATATAAAGAGGCGGAACTCCCACTAGAATTTTCCGCAGAATTTTGTTTTATGGAATTCGGCGCGGAATTTTGCCCCGCAGAATTTACGGAATTTGACGCGCCGGAATTCTGCGCTTCGCCGCCCGTAAAATTTACGGAATTTGTGGAATTCTCATCCGCAAACAAGCTCGCTGCCCCTAGCGTCCCAAGCGCTCCGCCGAGTAGTTTTATCGCTTCGCGTCTATTCTTTATCATTGCTTCATCCTAGGTTTTGGATCTTTTAGCAGTAGCTCAGGCTCTGAAAACGGAGCGAGCTTGGAGATGAAATTTAAAAGCGCGATCCCGCTGGAGCCGTAAAAAAACCGCACATTCGGTTTATACGCCCAAAGCCTATCCGCGTAGGCGTATGCTGCGTAACTCACGTCGCCGTAACCGTCGCCGTCGCGGTCAAATCCGTCGTAATCGTCGAAGTAGTTGCCACTCCATTCGTTTTGCAAGAGCTTGGATTGGGGCGTATCGTTTAGCACAATCTCCATATTGCCTTTAAATTTATTGTTTTTAAATACGCTTTTTAGCTGCGTGGCGTGGAATTGCACGCCGATGCTGTTGTATTCGATATCGTTGTTTTCAAAAACGTTAAGTGAGCCCGGTTGGTAGGGGGATTGATCCAGATAAAATCCGCGGGCGTTGTAGATGACTTTATTGTCGGTGATCGTAAAATTTGAGCTATCCTTCATACCGATACCTACGCCGTAAGCGCCGTCTGCGTTGCGCACGACGTTACGTCTGGCGATATTATCGCTTGAAAACATAAAAAATAATCCCACGCTATTGCCGTCGTAGTAGTTATCCTCCACGACGTTATGCCCGGAGTTCATAAAGTGCAGAGAATAGCGACAGCTATGGCCTTTATTGCCTGCGACGAGATTGCCGTTTGAGAAGTAAAAAACGGTGTCGCGAACGTTGTGGACGTCGTTATTTAAAATTTTATTGGCATTGGAATACCAAAGCTTGATGCCGTCGCCTTTGAAACTCGTGCGGTAGGTATTGCTTGAAATTTCGTTGCCCTCGATCGTTACGTCGTTTGCCTTGCTTAGCACGACGCCGTAGAGCACGTCTTTGATGAGATTATTTTTTATGATTACGCTGTTTACGTCGCTTACGTTGATCCCCGCATCCTCGCTAAGATGCTCGAAGCCTCCGTTTTGGATTGTTAAATTCTTGATTACAACATGCGGAGAGCGGACGCGGATCACCGTTCCGTTTCGATCGCCTATGATCACGGCGGAGCGGTCTAGTCCGTCGATAGTAAGCGGCTTATCAATTAAAATATTGCCGTGGTACTCGCCCGCGGCTAGTTCGATAATATCGCCCGCTTTTGCGCTATCGATCGCGTCTTGAAGCTCGCCCGCGCCTAAGCTTAGCGCGAGCGAGAATGCTAGAAGCAAAAGCCTCATCTATGCTCTCGTAGGAATTTTTTCTTAGATAGTAGAGCTAACGCCGATAGCAGTGATAGGGCTAGCATCAGCCAAAAGCCAAGAGCCGGATATGAATGGGTAGTAAAATGCGCCACGCTACCGTCGCCAAACGCCGTAGGCATAAAAGGCTTTATTTTAAACGCGCCCCAGTCTTGCAGGTTGTGCCCGAACCAATACAGCCAGCCTACGTAGCAGCCGATGAAGATAAGCGGCGCAATGATCGGCAGGATCATAAGCAGAGTCTGCCCCTTGCCGTCGTAGTATAAAAACGCGAGCATACCGATCGTAGCGATTATGAGATAATACGGCGATAGAGAGTGCTCGAGCGTGCCGCCGCGCCAGACGGGATACATGCCGATATAGTGATTTAGGGTATTCATCTCGCCGACATCGCCGCTAAAGCCGTCAACGTGGACGTAAAGTGGAATTCCATCGGGGAAAGCCTCTTTTGGATAGTTCGGTGCTTCGAGTGAAATTTTCCACACTGGTATGCTAGGGACCCCCACTTCAAATTTATGCTCCAGCATCGCGCCTAGATCATTTTTAACATCACTAGGAATTAGGTGATTTTTATACGATGCTTTTGTATAAAAATTCCATATCGGTGCGGAGTATGCGGGCAGCTGCGAGACGCTGCTAACCTGCCCCGATACGATTTTGCCTTGGACTTTGAAAAATCCGAGCGTAGGGATGGTAAAAGCGACCGTCATAATAAGCAGCGCTAAAATCGCGTAAATTTTATATTTTGGCATTTCATCTCCTTTAAATTCTCCCCCTTGCGGGGGAGAGTGGGGTTAGTTAAGACCCGCGTTCTCATCGACCCATTTTAGGTATTCGATGATATCTTTGATCTCTTCGTCTTTCATATGCTGATTTGGCATGCGAAGGTTGAAGTAATTTATCATTGCCTTAACGTAGTCGTCTTCGTAGAATTTAGCAGGGTCTTTGATAAAATCGGCTACCCATTTCTCGCCGTTTTCGTGGCGGAGTAGGACGCCTGTTAGATCAGGACCCGAGCTTACTTGGCCGATGACGTGGCAGCCGTTGCAGCCTCCGCGTAGGTAGGCCTTCTCGCCGTTAGATGCAGCCTCGCTCATAGGAGTGGAGAGCTCGCGGATCAGGTTGTTTTTAGCGCGAAGTCCAACATCTGCGGTTTTTACTAGATACTGCCAAACTTGACCTTCCCAAAGTATCGCGCCGTTCATATCGCCGGCTTTTACCGCGGCGTCTGCCTTGGCTTTGGTTTCAGGAATTTTGCCGTATTGATCCAGCGCGTCATCGACTAAAGCCTTGACCTTAGGATACTTCTCGTAGTTTTTCTCTTTTAAGAATTTAACGACTGATTGAATAACGTCGTCGGTGGCTTTATTCGTAGCTACTACCTTGTCGTATTCGGCTTTTAGAGCCTCCGGGCTAAGAGCTTTTAGCATAGACGCTTTAGCTGAAGTATATTTTTTATTCGGATCTTTTACATATAGATATCCAAACATCTCAAGGTGCAACGCAGAGCAGAATTCTGTGCAGTAGAAAGGAAATACGCCCTCTTTATCTGCGATGAAATTTACGCTCGCAGTCTTACCCGGCTCAAGCGACATATGCAGATCGTAATCATCAACCGTAAAGCCGTGAGTTTCGTCCTCGGCACGCTCTAAATTTGTCATATAGATCGTTACGTTATCGTCCTTATTAACCTCGATGTGCTCAGGATTAATATGGCTGCGGATCGCTGTAGCATAGACTTTTACGTTTTTGCCGTCGCGCTCGATGCGCTCCTGACCTGCTAGCGTCATAGCAGGGTGCTGCTTACCGGTGCGAGAGTTCGTTCCCATAGTATAGGTAGGTTTCGTATGAAGCTTGCTAGCTGCGATAGAAACTACGTCATGTGGCTCGCCTAGACCGATAGGAAGATCGTAAAGCATCTCCATTTTAGGCCCTGTAATGTCGATGAGCTGGTGATTTTGCGGATGAAGCGGTCCGATAGGATTAAATCTATCGATCGAAAGCTTATCCAGCGCGATTACGTATTTGCCGACAGGCTTAGAGGATTTGCCCTCCATGGAGTCGAGGTGACCGATATTGTAGTGGACGTTGATCCTATCTAAAACTTTTAACGTCTTGTAGTTCCATTTTACGATCTGGCTATCGACGTAAAGCGATGTATAGATTACGCCATCTTGCGAATCGAAGGTGTTATGCAAAGGTCCAAGACCAAGCTCTGCTTGTCCGTGAAGCGTCTTTTGCATATCTAGGATCGGAATTCCGTATGGATCCTTGCCTGCGTATTCTTTTTTATCAATTAGCTCTTTGATCTTTTTAAAATCATAAACGCTAGCGTGAGTATCTAGTTTACCGCCGATGATGATATAGCGACCATCAGGGCTAACATCGACGCCGTGAGGGGATTTGGCTTCAGGGATCAAAAATAGCGCTCCCGCTTTTACGGCGGCGTCTATCGTAACGATTCTGTGTCCGTTTACGACCTTATAGTTTTTGCTGTCTTGAGCAAGCTTTTCTAGAATTTGCCAGTTGTAAACGTGCAGGTAGTCGGTATCGTTGCGGCTCATACCGGCTTCCATCGGAGGCAGACCCTTTTCGATGCCGCCCGTGTACATTTCGGAGTTAAAGCTGTTGGTAAACGCCCAGCCAAAGCTCTCGCCCTTACCTGCGTCACTTAGATCTTGCATATATGGAGGAAGCTCTAGAGAAAAGGATTTATTTACGTCGATTTTGCCTTTGTCGTAGTCAAATTTCCATAGCGTTACTGCACCGCGATAGACTGCTTGATACTCCTCGATCGGGTGCCAGTCGTTATCGAAAGGGGCTGCGTATTGGCTGGTTTCGATGATGTATTCGGTATTAGGCGTTACGAAAGAGCCGCCGTGATCGCTTTTGATTACGGGATTTACGACTATTTGAGTAGTTTCGAAATCGGATAAATTTATAACCGCGATTCTTGGGTTCGCCTTATCGTTGATAAAGAGATAATCGCCCACATACTCGCCGTTTTTCTCGCTGAAATTTGGGTGGTGAGTATCGCCCCAGTTGATCTCTTTGCCGTTAATGGAGCCCGATCTTAAGACCGCCTTGCTCTCCTCGTCAAAGCCGTATCCCTGCCAAGGCTCCGGGGTAAATACGCCGATATATTTGTAGATCCTCATCGACGGCACGCCGTAAACGATCACCTGTCCGCTTTGACCGCCGGAAGAGAAGACCATATAATCGTCCTTCCTACCGGTCGGCTGATAGGTCTTAGCCGCCGCCAAAACGTCTTTTTCGCTTAAATTTCGTTCTTTCATCACGCGCTCTAAGTCGCTATCTGCGGCACACAGGGCGCTTGCGGCGAACAAAACCGAGCCCAAAAGCACGGGTTTGAAACTTTTTAACATACTAATCCTTTCTTAGAATTTTAAAATTTTGCCTGATTTGCTGACTACGAGGATCGCTTCCCCGTCTGCGTACATCGCTAAAAATTCGCTTTTTAAATCCACAACCTCCTTTAATCCTGCTTTTTGATTTTCGTAAATTTTATCTTTAGTAGCGATAAACTGCGTGCCGCGGGCGCATACGATGGATTTGATCCAAGAGCCCACGCTTTTGCGCTCGCCGCTTTTTAAATTTATAAAATCCCCCTCTATATCGCCTGTAAATAGCGTCCCATCGCAGTCTGCAAGTGCAGTAGTGATAGAGCCGCTTAAATTTTTATCGCCAGCTTCGGCTGAAATTTCGCTTTGAGTTTTAAGCCCCTCGTCTTGAAATTTTGCGCCTTTGAATTCTAAGCTTTGAAATTCCGCGCTCTTTGCAGCGCTAGCTTTCGTTTTATTTGGCTCGGAGGCTTGCGCGCTTTTCGCATTATTAAATTCCGCATCTTTAAATTTCACGCTACCAAGCTCTCCCTGCGCGGCGCGATTAGGCGCTGTATCGATGCCGCTAAATTTAGTCGCGACAAGATCTGCGCTCAAACAGGCTACGCCGTTCCAGCTTGCGACGCAAAGTCCGTTAGCGCCCAGGCTAACGGCATTGATCCTGCCGTAATGAAACGAAATTCCGCGCAGCCCATCTGGGGCGGAATTTTTATTTAAAGATTGCCCGTTCGCGGTGGAATTCTCACCTGGGGCGTAGCCGCCGTCCGCGCTGTTATCAGGGTCCTCGTCTAATTTTATTAGTTGATTCTTATCCACTACCGCGTAAATCGCGTCTTTTGCGGCATAGATCGCATCTATTTGGGCTGTGCCGCTATGCCCCGTCTTAAGCGCGTGTAAAAACTTTAATCTATCGTTTAGCACCGCGATTTCGGCTCCGCCCCAAGCTAGATAAATTTTGCCGTTTTTGAAATTTAGAGCCGTAATTTCATTATCGCTGTATTTTTGCGCGAACTCCACATCCCATTTAGCAGTATCAAACATCCTAAGCTCGCCGCCACTGCCGCATAAAAGCAGTCGGTGCGAGCTTGCGTCGAATGCGCCCAGACGCAGCGTGGAGTTTAGATCAAAGCTACCTGCTGCTGCCATCTGCGATAAACAAATCAAAAAGGCAATACAAAATTTTTTAAAATTCATCTTAATCTACTCTTTGCGAAATGATACTATCCCAAGGCTTAAAAATCGGTTTAAAGCTTGAGCTATAATGGAATTCTAAGTTTTCTTAAAAGTTGCGAAATTCTATGATATAAAAACAGCTCTAAGTGAAATTTTATTTTTCACATTTCGCTATAAATTCTGCTTTAAAATTATAATTTCAGTAAATTTTTATTTTGATAGATTTTTACAATTTGTAACGCTCCTTTAATTTTGTTTAAATAAAAAGTTAGTATAATCGCCAAAGTTTGTTTTAAATTTTACTGAAGGAGAAACTATGGAGTTTCTGACAAGTTTGTCTGAGGGCACGCAATTTTTTATTCAACTAATAATCGTGCTTGGTTGTTTGTTCTACGGCGCTAAAAAGGGCGGCATGGCCCTTGGAATTTTAGGCGGCATAGGACTTGTAATTTTGGTATTCGGTTTTAAGCTTCAACCCGGAAAGCCCGCTGTTGACGTTATCCTTACCATCCTGGCCGTCGTCGTAGCGAGTGCGACGCTACAGGCTACGGGCGGACTTGACGTTATGCTTCAGCTTGCCGAGAAGCTTCTTAGAAAGCATCCTAAATTTATATGTATCATCGCTCCTATGGTTGCGTGGACGCTTACGATTTTATGCGGAACGGGACACACCGTCTATACGCTGCTTCCGATTATCTACGACGTAGCGATTAAAAACAATGTCCGCCCGGAGCGCCCGATGGCTGCATCTACGATCTCATCGCAGCTTGCCATCATCGCTAGCCCCGTTTCAGTAGCGGGAGTTTCGATGGTTGCGATCTTGCTAGGTCAAGGCGTGCATATCGAGGGCTTTAGCAGCTATTTGGATCTACTTAAGCTTACCATCCCTTCTACTTTTATCGGAATGCTCGTAATCGGAACGTGGTCGATCTTTAGAGGCAAAGATCTGGATAAAGACCCTGAATTCCAAGAAAAGATCAAAGATCCGGAGCAGAAAAAATATATCTACGGCGAAAGCACTACTCTGCTTGGACAGAAGCTAGCTACCATTAAATGGGTATGTATGTGGATATTTTTAGCCACTATCGCGCTGGTTGCGGTCTTAGGATACTACAAGCAGTTCCGCCCCGCATGGACGAATAACGCGCCGGGTAAATCCGTAGAGATCGTAGTGGATAAAAAAGACGTCAAAAACATCACGATCAAAGACGGCCAGGTCGTCTCCACGGTAGATGGCGGCAAGGTCATCTCAAACGTCAAAGAGTCCAAAGCCAAAGACGCTACTAAATTTAACAGCGTCGAAATTTACGACAAAGATAAGAAGCTTACCCAAAGCATCGTTGCTCAGGACGGAAACGTCGTAATCACCGCAGGCGATAAGAGCGAGAGTATCGCAAACGCAAGCATCGTCGTAAAAGATACTATGAAGAAAACCGCAAATTTAAATATGGTTCTTACCATTCAAATTTTCATGCTTCTAGCGGCGTCCATTATGATGATCGCTTCGGGCATAAAAGCGGGCAGCATCGCCAAAAACGAAATTTTTCACAGCGGTATGGTTGCACTCGTGGCGATCTATGGAATTTCATGGATGGCGGAGACTATGTTTACCGCCCATATCGAGATGCTTAAAACCTCCCTGGGTGAGGTCGTCAAGGCCTATCCGTGGACCTATATCGTAGTTTCGCTACTAATCAGTAAATTTCTTAATTCCCAGGCGGCCGCCGTTGCGACCTTCGTTCCTCTCGCCGTTACTATCGGTATCGATCCGGGTCTTATCATCGCATTTGCGCCGGCTTGCTACGGATACTATATCCTACCTACTTATCCGAGCGACCTTGCGGCGATCCAGTTCGACCGCTCCGGCACTACGCATATCGGAAGATTCGTCATCAACCACAGTTTTATCTTGCCCGGTCTGATCGGCGTGCTTACATCATGCGGCGTGGGCTTTATTTTCGCTCATCTTTACGGCTACTTATAATAGCTATACGCTCGCGAGTCCAACACTCACGAGCTTTTTAAATTTCAAAATTCTTTAGATTAACGCTCCGCTCCCGCGCAAGGCTAATTCGTTTTAAATAAAATTTACGTTATAATCCCGCCGAATTCCACATAGGAGGCAGATATGCAAATCCCTATCGCATACGGCAAAGATGATCATCTAAATCTAGAGATAAACGAGAAAAATTTGCTCGGCGTTTTCGATCCAAACCCCGTGGCTAAATTTGACGAAACGGCGCTCATCGCAAAGGCTCTGGCAAATCCGATAAATCAAAAAAGCTTTGATGAGTTTATCGCGGGCGATGAAAAGATCGTCATCATCGTAAACGACGGCACGAGACCTACGCCGACGGCAAAAGTTTTAAAGCAAATTTATCCGAAAATCCGCGAGAAAAATAAAATTTTCATCATCGCCACCGGCTGCCACAGAGAAGGCACGCTTGATGAATACGAGATGATCTTCGGCAAAGAAATTTACGCGGAAATCAGAGCCAAAAACGAAGTTCACGATCACGACTCCAAGCACGACGAGATGGTATTTTTAGGCGAGTCCAAAAACGGCACGCAGATGTATCTAAACAAAATCGTGGCTGATGCCAAAAAGGTGATCGTCATAGGCTCGGTCGAGCCGCACTATTTCGCGGGCTACACCGGCGGCAGAAAGGCATTTTTGCCGGGTACCGCGTCATACGAGAGCATCACGCAAAATCACAAACTAGCTCTTAGCTCCGACGCACAAGCTCTGCGCCTAGAGGGCAACCCCGTGCACGAGGATATGATCGACGCGATGAAGGTGCTAGCGCACATCGACGTTTTTTCGATCCAGACGGTGCTTGATAGCGAGCACGGCGTGTATTACGCAAGCGCAGGCGATCTAAACGACAGCTTTTACGACTGCGTAAAAAAGGCCGACGAGGTCTTTTGCGTAAATATCCCGCGCAAGGCCGATATCGTGATCTCGGTCGCGCCATATCCGATGGACGTCGATCTCTATCAGGCGCAAAAAGCCCTAGACAACGGCAAACTAGCGCTTGCTGAAGGGGGAATTTTAATAATGGTCGCAAAGTGCCGCACGGGCATCGGTCCAAAGCCGTTTTTTGATCTGATGGCCTCCGCCGACACGCCTAAAAAGGTGCTCGAAAAGATCAGCGCTGGCTTTAAGCTAGGCTACCACAAGGCCGCTAAAATGGCCGAAATCTCTCTCTGGGCGCAGACCTGGGCGGTGAGCGAGCTTAGCGATGATGAGATGCGAGCCGTGCACCTAAAGCCGTATCACGACATCCAAAAAGCCGTGGACGACGCGCTCGCGCAAAAGGGCGCGGACGCAAAAATCATCATCCTGCCGTTTGGCTCGATGACGGTGCCTAAGGCGTAAGTTTGGCTAAAATTTTATATTACGACGCGAGCGCAGGCATCAGCGGCGATATGAATTTAGGCGCGCTGGTGGATCTGGGCGCGGATTTTAGCTATCTTTGCACCCAGCTTGCTAAGCTAAATTTAGCTAGCGAATTTTACCTACGCAAGCGCAAAGTGCTAAAATGCGGTATCTCTGCAACCAAAATAGACGTCGTTTGCGCGGCAAATCTGAGCCAAATTCCGCTTGGCCTCTTAGGCGCTAAATTTAGCCCGCGTCAAAATTTAAACGGCAAAATTCACGGCGCCGAATTTAGAGCGGATAAGCCCGCCCAAAACCGCCCGCATCCGCGAAATTTCGCGCAAATTTTAGAGCTTATCGAGAGCTCTAGCCTAAGCGCTTTCGTAAAAAAAACGGCAAGCGAAATTTTTAGCGTTATCGCGCAGGCCGAGGCCAAAGTCCACGGCACGGACGTAGAGCGGGTGCATTTTCACGAGATCGGCGCGATAGACTCTATAGTCGATATCGCGGGCGCGGCGATCTGCTTTGAATATCTTTTTGAAAATTTAGGCGTCTCGCGCGTGCTAAGCTCCAAAATCGAGCTTGGCGGCGGCGTAGCAATCTGCGATCACGGCGCGCTTAGCGTGCCGGCACCCGCCGTTTGCGAAATTTTAAAAGGTGTGCCCGTAAGCCTCGGACGCGCAAATTTCGAGATGACTACGCCCACGGGCGCGGCGATTTTAAAGGCCTGCGCGGATGAGTTTACGGACAGCGCGAGCTTTAGGATAAAAAAGATCGGCTACGGCGCAGGCCGCAAAGACGCCGCGGACTTTGCGAACGTGCTTCGCGCGATGATCTGCGAGGCGGATGAAAATTTGAACAATGAAAGCGGCGAGCGAAATTTAAGCGAAAAAGCTGGCTACGGCGAGGTTTGCAAGCAAATTTTAATCTCCACGAACATCGACGATATGGACGCCGAGAGCTTTGCGCTTGCCTGCGAAATTTTACGCGAAAACGGCGCGCTGGACGTATTTAGCCACTCTATTTTTATGAAAAAGGGGCGCGCGGGCTTTGAGCTAAACGCGCTGTGCCGCAAACAGGACGCGCAAAATTTAAAGGATCTGATTTTTACGCACACGACGGCGATCGGCGTCCGCGAGATAGAGGTTGCTAAAACCGAGCTAAAGCGCGAGTTTGTGCGGGTGCAGACGAAATTTGGCGAGATAGGGCTTAAAATTTCTGGCAGCAGCCAAACGCAAAAGGCAAAACCGGAATTTGACGACTGCAAGGCCGCGGCGTTCGCGCACGGCACGACGATCGAGCGGGTGCGAAAAGAGGCGCTAAAAATCTATGACGAAACTAGAAAAACTAAAGGCTGATCTGCGCGGGCTGGGCGAACTCGCGGTCGCATTTAGCGGCGGCGCGGACAGCTCGCTGCTGCTAAATGCGGCGCACGACGCGCTGGGTGCACGAGCGATCGGCATAACGATAAGATCGCCCTACATGTCCTCGCGCGAGATCGCAGAAGCCGTGGAATTTGCCCGCATCTACGGCATCAGGCACGAAATTTTAGAGCTAGGCGTCGCGGAGGAGATCAAAGATAATCCCGAAAACCGCTGCTATCTGTGCAAAAAGGCGGTGTTTTCGCACCTAATCGAGCGCGCCCGCGAGCTTGGCTTTAGCCGCATCGCAGACGGTACGAACCGAGACGATCTGGGTGAACACCGCCCGGGGCTCAAAGCAAAAGAGGAGCTGGGCGTGCTCTCGCCGCTGATAAATTTAACTAAATCAGAAATCCGCGAGCTCTCGCGCGAGTTAAATTTACCCACCGCCGAAAAGCCAGGTTATGCATGCTTGCTAACGCGCCTGCCGCACGGGCGAGAGATCGAGCTGAGCGAGCTAAATTTGATAGAAGCCGCGGAAAATCTGCTCATCGCAAGCGGCTACGCAAACGTCCGCGCGCGTTGCGACCGCAAAAATATAAAGCTACAAATGCCCTTTTCTAGCATGCAAAACTTCCTAAACGACGCGAAATTTAAGAGCATCGTTAGGCAGCTCGTGACGCTTGGCGCAGCGGATGTGACGCTCGATCTAAAGGAGCTTAGAGAGGATGTTTTGCATGAGAGAGGATGAAATTTTAGAGCTTTTTGCCGGGATAAAAAGCGGCCGCGTGAGCGAGCAAGAGGCGCTAAAATACCTAAAAAACTACCCCTACGAGGACGTGGGCTGCGCCAAGATCGACACTCAGCGCGCCCTGCGAAACGGCGCGGGCGAGGTGATCTACGGCGAGGGTAAGATGGATGATGAAATTTTGCGTATCGCGGGTGCGATCGGCGCGAGAGGGCAAAATATCCTGATCACGCGCACGAACGAGCGGGTTTTTGGGCTGGTGCGCGAGACGTTTCCGCAGGCGGAGTTTAACGCTCGCGGCCGCGTCATCAGCGTCAAATTTAAAGAGCCCGCGCTCACGCAAAGCTACATCGCGATAGTCTCTGCAGGCACCGCCGACGGCGCGGTCGTGGAGGAGGCATACGAGACGGCGAGGTTTCTAGGCAACGACGTGCGCAAATTTAGCGACGCGGGCGTGGCTGGGCTGCATAGACTGATCGCAAATTTAGAGCAAATACGCGGCGCAAAGGTCGCCATCGCAGTGGCGGGCATGGAGGGCGCGCTAGCTAGCGTGCTCGCAGGGCTTGTTGGCGCGCCGGTGATCGCGGTGCCCACCAGCGTGGGATACGGCGCGAGTTTCGGCGGGCTGGCGGCGCTGCTAGCGATGCTAAACAGCTGCGCAAACGGCGTTAGCGTCGTAAATATCGACAACGGCTTCGGCGCCGCGTATAACGCGAGCCTGATAAATCATCTCTAAATTTACGCCGCCGCGCGGGTCAAATTTAACGGCTAAATTTAAAAGGAAAGCGTTGCGAGAGGAAAATTTAAGAGAGCAAAAAAGTGCCGCAAAGCTCGCGCAAAAGCCGCAAACAAAGCAAAGCACGCAAACTAGGCTAGCATTTTTAGCTGCGGCGGTGCTGATTTTGGCGGCTGAAATTTACATCGCGATCTG
>ERZ773063.466-NODE-466-length-26766-cov-15.275542_pt1 | contig 26766 bp, 28 predicted proteins | sample MGYA00580625_ERZ773063 | MGnify/ENA primary metagenome ERZ773063 (study PRJEB29015, sample SAMEA2738022) | human oral metagenome | biome: human oral; feature: human-associated habitat; material: dental | place: China | collected 2042 ... | reverse complement strand
TGCAGAGCATCCTCGACAGTCTCATGCCGAGCATTGTTCCGCTCCTCATGACGTTTGCGTGTATGTATCTCCTGCGTAAGGGGGTCAACCCGCTCGTTATCATCCTCGGACTCTTCGCAATCGGCATCATCGGCTACGCGATCGGTCTGCTCGCCTAAATGTTTTTTTGGAGGGGACTGCACTGCGAAACAAAAAATGTTTCGTGCGGCAGTCCCTTTTGATATATAATGGAAGTATTCTAGGGGAGAGGAGGGGCTACGATGCAGCAACCGTTGTCATGGCGGTGGATACTGCTCCCCCTCGTGCTGATTGCGGGGCTCGTCTGTGCCCTCTTTGCACAGACTGACCACTCCGAACGCGGGAATGAGATGCGGCAGAAATTTGGCGCAGTCTACATGACGACAAACAATCCGTTCTATGAGATCATCGATGAGGAGATTCGCACCGTTGTCGAGAACAACGGCGATGTCCTTATCTCGCGTGACCCCGCCTTGGATGCCGCGCGGCAGATTGAGGAGATCGAGGGGCTCATTGCGGACGGCGTGCGCGTCCTCTTCATCAACCCCGTCGGCGGTATGCGCATGGATGCCGTGCTCGCACAGGCGCGTGCGGCAAATGTCATCGTCATCGCCATCGACACGAATGTCGCAGAGGAGGGCTACGTCGCCGCGACCATCGTCTCGGACAACTACAGCGCGGGTGCGCAGTGTGCGGAGCATCTCATCGCGCACGCAGACAGCGGTCGCATTGCTCTCCTCAAGCATTCCGAGGCGCGCTCGGCGCAGATGCGCATCGAGGGATTTCGCGCGGCGATTGCACAGCATCCCGCCTTTCAGATCGTTGCGGAGGAGGAGTGCAGCGGGCAGCTTGAGATCGCGATGCCAGTCATGGCGGAGATGCTTGCCGTGCATCCCGACATCGATGTGGTGATGGCTTTGAACGATCCCGCCGCTCTTGGTGCGATTGCCGCCCTCCGGAGCGCAGGACGCGCTCCGACGGATACGATGGTCTACGGTGTGGACGGCGTTCCTGAGAGCCGCGACCTCATCCGCGCCCGCTGGATGACGGCGACCGCCGTCCAGTCTCCGCGCAATATCGGGCGAATGGCGGCGGAGCAGGCGTACCGCATCCTCGCGGGCGAGGGGGCGGCGGATGTCACGCTGCCGACGCGCCTTTTGACCGTCGAGAACGTGGATGAAAATGACGGCGGGGGGTGGGACTGAATGACGGCGGCAGGATTTTCGGTACGCGCCCGTGCATTCGAGGATGTGCATTGGCTGCTCTACACCTACAACGCAGTTGTCATCGCCTTCCTGATGGCGTTCCTCTGCTTGACCCAGTACAAGATCCGGATGTCGATGGGGGCGTACGCCTTTTTGAAGCAGGTGAATGCGCTCCCGCTCTCCCCTGTGGAAAGCAGCATTGCAGTTGCGCTCTCCTTTCTCCTGCTCACTCTCTTTGGCTGGCTCTACCGTCTCGATGCGTCCGCACAGCGCGTGCGGCTCTATCTCCTGTTGACGCTTGAGATCGCCGCCTGTATGACACTCATGCGCAGTGTGAATTTCGCCTATGACGGCATGGTGCTGCTCGTGGTAGCGGACATGATGCAGCGCTATGAGGGACACCACCGCGCCTCGCTCCTGATTGGCGCGATGGTTGTGCTCTATCTCATCGCGAACGTCAACCTCGCGCTCCATCAGACACGTGTCATCCCGTTCGAGGCGTACATTTCCTATTACAACGCAGGGACGCAGAGCATTCTGCTCGCACTCCGCAGTGCGTGCTCCTCACTGAATACGATCCTCTTCGTCTCCTACCTCGTCCTGCTCATCAAGAACAAGAACGAGGAACGAGCGCGCATCCGTCTTCTGAATGAAAAGCTCGAGGAGGCAAATACGCGGCTTCGGGCATATGCCATTCACGCGGGACGTATGGCGGAGACACGCGAGCGCAACCGCCTTGCACGTGAGATTCACGATACACTCGGGCACGCACTTACGGGTATCACCGCAGGGCTGGATGCCTGCATGGTGACGCTTGAAACGGCACCGGAGTTCACGCGGCAGCAGCTCGCACGCATCCGCAACACGGCGCAGAAGGGGATCACGGACGTGCGTCGCTCGATGAAGAAGCTGCGTCCCGATGCGATGGAAAAGCTGCCCTTTCAGGAGGCGATTGCGGGTATGACGCACGACTATGCCGCGGCATCGGGCATGGATATTGTGCTCGATGTGCAGCAGTGGCCTTCGAATTTGCGCGAGGATCAGGAGGATGTGATCTACCGCGTGCTGCAGGAGTCACTGACAAATGCGCATCGGCACGGTCAGGCGCGGCACGTCCGCATCACGATCGGCGAGACGGCGGGCATCCTCGGCATCCGCATCGCCGACGACGGTACAGGATGCGTGGAGGTCACACCGGGATTTGGCTTGCGCCATATGCAGGAGCGTCTCTGTCTCCTGCATGGCACGGTCGCCTATCAGAGTGCAGACGGCTTTACGGTCGATGTTGCGATACCGCTCAGCGGAGGAGGTGGAGCGCATGATTAACGTCATGATTGCGGACGATCAGGAGCTCATCCGCGAGAGTCTCAAAATTGTGCTTGAGATGAACGAGGACATGAAGGTGACGGCGATGGCAGGAAACGGGCGCGAGGCTCTGGAACTCCTCGACCGAACGCCCGTTGACATCATCCTCATGGACATCCGTATGCCGGAGCTCGACGGCGTGCTTGCGACGAAGGCGGTCAAGGCAAAATATCCTGCGGTACGCATTATCATCCTCACCACGTTTGATGATGACGATTATGTTTACTCTGCGCTGAAATACGGTGCGAGCGGCTACCTCCTCAAGGGCGGCAGTGTGCAGGAGCTCGCGGATGCCATTCGGATCGTCGTTTCGGGCGGCAACATCCTGAATCCCGACGTGACCAGTAAGGTGGTGAAACTGTTCAGTCAGATGGCACAGGGGGCTTATCGGGCGGAGTCTGATCTGCAGGGGGTGAAGGAACTCACGCACACGGAGCGCAGCATTGCCCAGCGCGTCGGCAGAGGCCTCTCGAACAAGGAGATTGCGGGGGAGCTTTCTCTCTCGGAGGGGACGGTGCGCAACAGTCTCAGTACGGCTCTCTCGAAGCTGAACTTACGTGACCGCACACAGCTCGCGCTCTGGGCGGTGCAGATCGGGCTCTCGCAGATGAGAGGGGGAGGATCGAAGTGAGATGAGCGCACAGCGAAAAATGGGGGCTGCACTCCTCGTCCTTCTCATTGCCGCGCTCCTTGTCACATGGCTCGTGCAGCGCAGCAGTCCCATCCTGCGCGTCGGCATCTTTGCGGGCAGCAACTGGGGCGTGCCGCATGGTGAGCCGTACGCGATCATCGACCGTGCGAAGGAGAAATTTGAGGAAGCACATCCGGGGGTGCGTGTCGTCTATGTGAGCGGCATCCAGCGGGAGGACTATCCGGAGTGGCTTGCTGCGCAGTTCCTGAAGGGGGAGGAGCCGGATGTGTTTCTTCTGCCGACGGAGGACTTTGAGCTCTATGCACAGCGTGGGGCACTTCGCGAACTCTCGCCGTTGATGGAGGGCGACGCGGAGTTTTCTGCCGAACTCTACGAGCACACGGCTTTTCAGAACGGACAGTATAACGGACGTTCGTACGCGCTGCCGATGGAGAATATGATCACGCTCATGTTCGTCAACAAGACGCTGCTCGCCCACGCAGGGCTTGTGATGCCGCCCCTTGACTGGACGTGGGCGGACTTCCTCGCGCTCTCGCGTCAGCTCACGAAGGACACGGACGGGGACGGTGTTCCCGATCAGTTCGGCACATATGACTACACATGGGAGCAGGCAGCGACAGCGAACGGTGTCCGTCTCTTTCGGGAGGACGGCAAAGCCTCGTACTTTGCCGATCCGCGCATGGAGGAAGCCGTTCGCTTTATGAAGGAACTCGCGGAGACACACGCGGGGTATGTCGTCACAGCGCGTGATTTCGATACGGGGCGCGTTGCGTTCCGGCCGTTCACGTTCGCCGAGTACCGTACGTACAAGCCCTATCCGTGGCGCGTGAAGAAGTACAGTTCCTTCGAGTGGGACTGTATTCCACTGCCCGCAGGTCTCTCGGGCGGGAATATCTCGACGATGGACAGTCTGCTCGTAGGGATGAGCGTACGCTCGCAGCGGCGCGAACTCGCATGGGCGTTCATGAAGCTGCTGAGTACCGATCCTGAGATACAGGAGATGGTGCTCGAAAAGTCGCACGCGCTGCCGGCGCGGCGCGATGTGCTTCAAGCACGTGCGGCGCAGGAGATCTTTCTTTGGGACTCGGGGGAGAGTGCGATGACGGTCGCGGACGTGGGAGAGGCAATGCGTGCCGCGGTGAGCCCCGACCGCTTTGAGCGGCACGAGGAGGCGATCCTCTATGCGGATCGCACCATCCGCAACCTCATCGAGGAGCAGCCGCCGTTTCACAATGCGCTGAACCGTCTGCAAAAGGAGATCAACGCCATTTTGCAGCAGTAATTTTTAGGGAAAAGGGAGGGTTTATGGACTATAAAATCGTTCTTTCGGACATCGACGGTACACTGCTCACAACGGAGCATCACGTCCTGCCGCATACAGCGGACGCCATCCGACAGGTGGTGGAGCGGGGCATCCCGTTTGCTCTCGTCTCGGCGCGTATGCCCGAGGCAATCATGCCGATCATCGAGGAGATCGGCACATGCGCTGCGGCAATCTGCTACAACGGCGCACTCATCATTACCCCCGAGGGGGTGGAGATTCACGATGCGCGCATGAGCCACGCGCATACGGATACCGTGCTGAACCTCATCGCACAGTCCTATCCTGCGGCATCCATGAGCTACTACGCAGGACATACGTGGTATGTGCGTACGCGCAATGATGCGGACGTGCAGCGCGAGGAGGACATCACGGGCGTGCAGTCCGTAGAGGAGGATTTTCAACGACTTATCGAGGCGGACATTCTGCCGAACAAGCTCTTTGCGATGGGCGCACCCGAACTGATTGCGCACATGGAGCAGGAGCTTTCGGAGGTGCTGCCGACGCTTTCCATTGTGCGCTCTGCTCCGCATCTGCTCGAAATCATCGAGCGCAGTATTTCCAAGGCGACGGGGATTGAGATCCTGCTCGCTCATTATGGTATTGACCGCTCGGAGGCACTTGCCTTCGGCGACAACTACAACGACATTCCGATGCTGCGCTATGTCGGGCACAGCGTTGCAATGGGCAATGCTCCCGAGGAGATCAAGAGCATTGCGGGCAGTGTGACGGAGGCGAACGATGCCGACGGCATCTATCACTTCCTCAAGAAGATTCATATGGTGGAATGAAAGGGGTACACAGATGTTTGGAATCATTGTTGGAACGCATGGGATCTTTGCCGAGGAGATTGTGAAGTCCTGCGAGATGATCTGCGGCGCACAGACGAATGTGCGCGCGGTGACGCTCGTGCCGGGCGAGGGACCCGACGACGTGGTGAAGAAGTACGAGGCGGCGATTGAAACTCTGGACTGCGCGGATGGCGTGCTCTTCCTCAACGACCTCTTCGGCGGCAGCCCGTACAACGCAGCGTGCCGTCTCGCGGCGAATAACGAGAAGTATGGCATCGTCACGGGCGTGAACCTCCCGATGCTGATCGAAATGGTCAGCGCACAGCTCATCGGTGGGGAGTACAATATCCTCGCACTTATGGAGCAGGCGGCGGAGGCGGGCAAGAACGGCACACAGATCTTCCATGCCTCGATCATGGAGGCGGACGAGGACGACGATCTCTAAACAGCATAGAACAACACGCCCGAATTTTTGTAGCTGCAAGCAGATACAAAAATTCGGGCGTGTTGATTTATATGGGGGCTGCGTCAGCACATCACACAGACGACTCGTCCGAGGCTCCTCCGATGTAGCTGTAGAGTGTGTACTTCGAGATCCCGAGAAATTTGGAAATCTTGTCTCCGGATTTTGTGATGAGCAGGGCACCGCGCTCATTTAGGAATTGAACAGCGCGCATTTTATCCTCGCGCGTCATCAGCGGTACGGGCTTTCCGACAAGGCGTACGGAGTCCTCGAGCAAGTCGTCGAGGAGCTCCGCGACGTTCTGCGGGATACTGCGATCCTCGCCCTTCTGTGACATGACGGAGATGAGGGGGGCGAGTGCGCTGCCAGCGAGAGAAAGCTCCGTGATGTCGAAATTCATGCAGAAGAGGGCGAGGATCTTTCCGTTCGTGTCGCGCAGGTAGACGGTCGTCGATTTGAGCACACGTCCGTTCTTGCCCTTCGTGAGGTAGCTGCCTTCTGTATGCAGCTTTTCGGGGTGACCGCTGAGCGCGTCGAGCACGGCCATGGATGGCCCGTCGCCGACCTTGCGGCCGGAGACATGACCGTTCTCGATGGCGACGATGGAGTGCTCCACGTCGGAGAGATCATGCACGACGACTTCGCAGTTCGGACCGAATTGCTGGGCAATGCCGCCGGCGATTTGTTTCAGACAGGCGAGGAGTTGCCCGTTCATCATGCTATCAAAACCCCTTCACAGTTCTCAAAAGAAAAGGAAGCCGCTCCCATGCAGCATGGAAGCGGCTTCCCTCGTGCATTTTCTGCTATCATATCACTTTCCCCGCAGGAAAAGCAAGTGTTTCTCTTCGATCAGCACCGCACAATGTCTTCGTAGGGGACATTGCGCTTGCGTTGGAGGAACTGGCCATAGCCGCGCTGTCCGAGGAATGCACCCTCCCGCGCGATGACTTTGCCGCGCAGCATGGTGAGGGCGATTGATGCGCGCACGGTCATGCCCTCATATGGGGTCCAGCCGCAGGTGCTGTGAAGATCGCTTGCGGTGAGGGTATGCTCCCGCCGTGGATCGATCAGGACGATGTCGGCGTCACTCCCGGGGAGGAGCGTTCCCTTCTTGGGATAAAGACCGAAGATCTTCGCCGCGTTCGTGCTGGTCACGCGAACAAAATCGGGGAGGGAGATGCGCCCTGCGAGCACTCCTTCGCTGAAGATGAGCGGCATGCGCTCCTCAACGCCCGGCACACCGCCCGGGCAGTCGCGGAAGTCTTTGGCATAGGCGCGTTTTTCGTCGGGCATAAAGGGGCAGTGGTCGGTGGCAACGACTTGGATGTCGCCGTCGTGCAGCCCCTGCCAGAGCGCCGCGCGATCCTCCTCCTTGCGGAGCGGCGGCGCCATGATGTACTGGATGGCGTCGTCGGCATTTCCCCGAAATTTGTCCTCCGTGAGTGTGAGGTACTGGGTGCAGGTCTCGGCGTAGGCGTTGCGCTGCCCCTCCTGCCGCGCGAGGCGCAGCTGATCGAGACTCTCATGCGCCGACAGATGGACGATGTACGCAGGTGCATCGCCTGCCGCCCGCGCGATGGAGAGCAGCATGTTGACGCTCATCGCCTCGGCGATGTTGGGACGCGTCAGCGCATGTTCGATGGGTTCCTGCTCCCCTGCACCCAGATCTCTGCGGAGGGTGTTCGTGATCACGTCGCTTTCACAATGGACGGTGAGGAGTCCGGCGCGCTCCCGCATCACGCGCAGAACAGGCATGAGCCCTGCCTCCATCAGTGGAAAGCCGTAGGTCGTGTACGCCTTGAAGCTTGGGAAGCCCGCGTCGATCAGTTCCCCAAGTTCGTCGAGAATGTCCATGTCCACATGCTGCAACACGCCGTGGAAGCTGTAGTCAATCGGGCAATCCTTCGCGAGATCCCAATAGACATCGAGTGGTTGGCGAAGCGTGCAGCCGGGTGGACCGAACGCGATGTGATCGATGATGGTTGTCGTACCGCCGCAGGCCGCCGCGATGCCGCCTGCGAGGAAGGTATCGCATGCCCTGTACTTGGGGGATTGCTGGAGATCCATGTGGGTGTGCGGGTCAATGCCGCCCGGCACGACGACCATGCCGCAGGCGTCGATGAGGAAGTCGTCTCCGACATCTAGATTCTCGGCGATTTCTGTGATGACGCCATTCTCGACGGCAATGTCGAGATGCGTGGGATCGCTCGGCAGACAGACGAGCCCTCCCTTGATGACGGTCCTCATTTGGACGCGCCTCCCAGCTTTACAATGAGCGCATAGGTCAGACCTGCGCCGAGCGTGCCGAAGACGTAGGCGTTGTTGAAGAGAGGCTCAAGCACAGGGACAAAGCGTCCCATGAAGATGAGCGCGGTGAAGATGGCCACGATGAGGAGAGCTCGCACATTCCAGCCATGTGTGTGGAAATATTTTCCCTGTCCCTCGATGTAGGCGTCCACAATGCTGATCTCCGTGCGGTACTCCACGAGGTAGGCTGCGATGTAGATACCCGAGATCGGACCGATCAGAGCGCCGAGGAACTGCGTCACATCGAAGATCAGGTGGTAGGCACTGGAGAGAGAGTTCCATGGCTGTGCAAAGAGCGAGAGGACTGCAACGAGGATCGCCACCTGACGATAGTTGAGGCGCCCCTTGACGTAGGATGCCACGATGTTCACGGGCGGGATCAAGTTGCCTGCGACGTTCGTCGTCAGGATGGCCATGATGATGAAGATGGAGAAAATGAGGCGGATCGCAATGCTGTCGAAATTGCCGACGAGCACGGCGGGTTCCCAAATCTCTTTGCCGAATGCGAGCCATGCACCGGCGGTGCCGCAGATGCCGACGAAGGCGATGTAGCCCGTCATGATCGGTGCGCTGATGATCTGACCGAGGATCTGTGCCCGTTGGTTGACGCAGCTGCGCGTAAAGTCCGGCATGGAGAGCGCAATGCCGCCGTCAAAGGCGATCATAGCGGAGAGTGCCGGCCAAAAGAGCGTCCAGAAGTCTATGCCTTCCTGCGGTTGGAGAACCCGCGCGCTGAGGAGTGCGTCAAGGCTCCAGCCTGCAGTGCTGAACCCCCAGATGATGACGATGAAACTCATCAGGATCAGCGCAGGTGCGGAAACCCCCTCGAGGATCTTGACCGCCTTGTTGCCATAGGCCGCGATGTAGACATTGATCGCCCAGAAGATCAGGAAGGAGATGAAGAAGCCCGTGAACCCGAGCCCCTCCCAGCTCGGGACGATCGTCTGGATGATGATGTTCACCGCCTGTCCGCCGATCCAAGCCTGCACGCCGAACCAGAAGACGCCAAGAATGCCGCGGATCAGTGCGGGGATGAAAAGCCCTTTCTCCCCGAAGATGGTCTTGCCCAGCATTGCATAGTTCATGCCGTACTTCACGCCATAGTGACCGATGATCATCGCGACCGCCATGACCAACGTGTGACCGAGGACAATCGTGATGAGTGCCTGGTACCATGTCATGCCTGCGACCAACAGACCGCTCGCGACCTGGTAAACCGCGATCGACACCATGATGCCGATCCACAGGTTTGCCATGTCCTTTGTGTGCCAGTCGCGTTTCTCACGCGGTATGGGTCTGGTCGCCGGGCTGTAGAAATTCTTGTGGTTCTCAATGGCCTTTACGCCCGCCTCGGTTAGGCTGACAATGCCATCCTTCTCCACTTGATACTCTGACTGCGTCTGCATAGTTATCCCTCCTAACAATGGGAAAATCTGACAGGGCGTTGTTCATGCGTGGATCTGTGTGCCGGTCTTGCCGAGCACGCTGTCTCTGGCCTTCTCGAGGAGTGTGATGAGGGCTGTACGCCCCGGTGCGGACTCGGCGAAGCGGATGGCCGCCTCGACCTTCGGCAGCATGGAGCCGGGGGCAAACTGCCCCTCGGCGATATAGCGGCGCGCCTCCTCGGGCGTCAGCTCATCCAGCCACTCTTCGTTAGGTTTTCGATAGTTGATTGCAACCTTTTCAACTGCCGTAAGGATAATCAGGTAGTCAGCTTCCAAATTTTCCGCGATGAGCTCACTCCCGAAATCCTTGTCGATGACGGCACTCGCGCCCTTCAAGTGGTTCCCGTTCCGCATGACGGGGATGCCGCCGCCGCCGCAGGCAACGACGAGCTGTCCCGCCTCAACGAGGGCACGAATGGCACCGATCTCGATGATCTCGCGCGGCATCGGGGAGGCAACGACGCGACGGTAGCCACGCCCCGCGTCCTCCTTCATGATGTAGCCGTAATTCTTTTCGGCGAATGCGGCCTGCTCTTTCGTCATGAAGTGTCCGATCGGCTTCGTCGGATCATCGAATGCCGGGTCGTCCGCATCGACGCGTGACTGCGTGATGATGGTCGCGACGGAGATGTTCGTGATGCCGCGATTCAAAAGCTCCTCGCGCAGGGCGTTCTGCAGGTCATAGCCGATGTACGCCTGACTCATGGCAACGCAGACCGAGAGCGGCGTGTTCGGTTGCGCAGGATTTTCGCGCGAGAGCGCCGCCATTGCATTGTTGATCATGCCGACCTGCGGGCCGTTGCCGTGCGTGACGACGACCTCGCAGCCCTCTTCGATGAGATCCACGATCGCCTTCGACGTGATCTTGACGGCCTGTATCTGCTCCGGCAGACTTTTGCCAAGCGCGTTGCCGCCGAGTGCAATGACAACGCGCCGCTTCTTCTTCCCGCTTTTTTCTTGCTGCTCCATACTCCTGCCCTCAGTAGATCTTGCGGGGCAGGGCGCGGGACTTCATCGCACGGAGTGCCGCCGCGGGATCTTTTGCTTTCGCGAGCAGGATCATTGCGGCGATGATATAAGGCTTGTAACTCGCTTCCTTGTAGAGATGGTCGCGATAGCGGTCGAATACGGATGCCTCGACCTCGCCCTGTGCACAGCTGACGTCGTTGATGTCAGCCGGCAGGCAGTGCAGATAGAGTGCCTTGCCGCCCTCCGTGCGCCGCATCCGCTCCTCGGTGCAACACCAATCCTTGTGTCCCGCATTCTGTGCGAGGAGTTCCTTTTCGAGCGCATTGATGCCCGCCTCGTCGCCATCTGCGTAGAGCTTCGTGCGCTTTTCCATCGCCGCGAAGGGCGCCCAGCTCTTCGGGTAGACGATGGCGGCATCCGCAAAAGCGTCGTCCATATCATGCGTCACACGGAACGAACCGCCGCCTTTCTGCACGTTTTCCTTCGCCACATTCAGCACATCGGGCATGACTTCATAGCCCTCCGGATGTGCGAGCACGACATCCATGCCGAGCCGCGTGAACAGCCCGATCACGCCCTGCGGCACCGAGAGCGGCTTGCCATAGGACGGCGAGTAGGCCCATGTCATTGCAATCTTCTTGCCGCGCAGCTGCTCCATGCCGCCGAATGTGTGGATGATGTGCGCTGCGTCCGCCATGGCCTGCGTCGGGTGGTCGATGTCACACTGCAGGTTCACAATGGTCGGACGCTGTTCGAGAATGCCGTCCTTGTGCCCTTGCTCAATCGCTTGTGCGACTTCGAGCTGGTAGGTATGCCCCTTGCCGATGTACATATCGTCGCGGATGCCGATCACGTCCGCCATGAACGAGACCATGTTCGCCGTCTCACGCACCGTTTCGCCGTGTGCAATCTGGCTCTTCTTCTCGTCGAGATCCTGCACGTTCAACCCGAGGAAGTTGCACGCCGAGGCAAAGGAGAAGCGCGTGCGTGTGGAATTGTCGCGGAAGATGGAGATCCCAAGACCGCTGTCGAAGAGCCGCGCTGAGATGTTTTCCTCGCGCAGGGCGCGGAGTGCGTCCGCTGCCGCCCAGACAGCCTTCAGCTCATCATCCGTCTTGTCCCACGTCAGCAGGAAATCCTGCCCGAACAAATCCTGTGTTCTGAGCCCTTCCAACTTCCGAAGGCTCGCCTCAAAATCTGCTTTCATAATGGATGCTCCTTTCAAATCCGATGCCCGCAATCAATCTGCGATGTAGATGCTCGGCAGCGCCGCGTAGACGGCGGCGCAGGTGACGAGATCCTGCTTCCAGTTTCGCTCGTTGGGTGCATGCGCCTGCGCCTCTGCACCCGGTCCGAAGCCGATGACGGGAATGCCGTTGCGCCCCATGATGGTGACGCCGTTCGTCGAGAACGTCCACTTGTCGGTGAGAGGCCGCCCCTCGCGTGAGGCGATTGTTTCAGGGGAACCGATGCGTTTCTCGCCAAAGAGGTTTTTGTATGCCGTTTCGATGGATCGCGTGACCTTGTGATCCTTCGGTATGACCCAAGTCGGGAAATAGCACTCGATGGGATACGTGAGCCCCGTATAGCTCGGGCGGGCATATTCGTACATGCTGACCTTTATGTCCTTGCCGTACTTCTTGACATGCGGCAGGGCGCGAATCTCCTCGAGGCAGCCCTCCCATGTCTCGCCTGCCGTCATCCGGCGGTCGAGCGAGACTGCACAGGAATCCGCGACCGCACAGCGACTCGGCGATGTGAAGAAGATCTCCGAGCAGGTAATTGTGCCGCGCCCGAGGAAATTTGCCTCCTCATATTCGGGGTTGTGCTCTTTGTGCAGCATTTTTGCGAGCCCTTGGATTTCTGGGTCGTCGGCAGGATTTTCGTTCAGTGCGCGGATATCCCGGAGGATGTCGGCCATCTTGTAGATGGCATTGTCGCCACGCTCGGGTGCACTGCCGTGGCAGGAGACGCCCTGTGCCTCGACGCGGATCTCCATGCGGCCCCGCTGACCGCGGTAGATTCCGCCGTCCGTCGGCTCCGTCGATACGACAAATGCGGGGCGTACCTTATCCTCTTGGATGATGTACTGCCAGCAGAGGCCGTCACAGTCCTCCTCCTGCACCGTCCCCGTGACGAGCACGGTGTACTTGTCCGAGAGCAGTCCGAGATCCTTCATAATGCGCGCGCCGTAGACCGCCGAGACGACACCGCCCAGCTGATCGGACGTCCCACGCCCACCGATCTCCGTCGCCGATTCGAAGCCCTCGTAGGGATCGAACTCCCAGTTCGCGCGATTGCCGATGCCGACGGTGTCGATGTGGCCGTCAAAGGCGATCAGTGTCGTGCCGTGCCCCATGTAGCCAAGCACGTTCCCCATCGGATCGATCTCCACCTTGTCGAAGTCGAGCGCGCGCATCTCCTGCGCGATCCGGTCGGCGTGCGCCTTCTCCCCGCTGCTCTCACCAGGGGCACGCACGATGTCCCGCAGGAACTTCGTCATCTGCGCCTCGTACCCCTGTGCTGCTTCCTTGATGCGTTCATAGTTCAAAGCCATGTTATCCTACGTCCTTTCTGAAAGAATAAAGACTCTTAAAATTGCCCCTCCCAGACGATTTCGCGGTAACGTTCGGGATCGGTATCGCCCTCGGTCGAGAAGACGAGCACGCGCGAATCTCTGCCAAGGCCGAGCAATGCGCGCGGTTCCTCGCAGGCGTCATCCGTCATGAGAGCCATGAGTGCGGCGAATGAGGCCGCGCCCGATTCGCCCGAAGTGATGGGGGGATCTCCCTTGATCGGTGCGGCGAGCATCCGCATCCCGTCTGCCGCCACATCGTCGGAGATGGCGACGAAGAGTTTCACATGGTTCTTTAGGATGTCCCATGAGATGGTGTTTGGCTCACCGCAGGCAAGACCTGCCATGATGGTCTCCATGTCACCGCCAACCGTGCGTATTTTCCCGTCTCCTGCGAGTGCACCCTCGTAGAGGCAATCCGCCGCCTTTGCCTCTACGACGACGAACGTCGGCGGATTGTCGCTCCAAAGATTCGCGTAGAAGCCGATCACTGCGCCTGCAAGTGAGCCGACACCGGCCTGCACAAAGACGTGCGTCGGCCGCTCGACGCCCTGTACCTTGAGCTGCTCTGCTGCCTCCAGTGCCATTGTTCCGTACCCCTGCATGATCCAACCGGGGATGTCCTCGTAGCCGTCCCAAGCCGTGTCCTGCACAATGACGCCGCGCGGTGTCGCGGCAGCCTCCTTTGCGGCCTGCCGCACGCAGTCATCGTAATTGAGATCCAGAATATCGACCTTTGCCCCGAGCTTTTGGATGTTCTCGAGGCGCGTCTGCGTCGTCCCCTTCGGCATGTGGACAACGGCGTTTTGTCCGAGCTCCCGCGCCGCCCAAGCAACGCCACGTCCGTGGTTGCCGTCCGTCGCCGTGAAGAACGTCGCTGTGCCGAACTCCTCGCGCAGCTTCTTTGAGGTGAGTACATTGTAAGGCAGATCCGCGATATCCCGGCCCGTTTCCTGAGCGATGTACTGCGCCATTGCATAGGACCCGCCCAATACCTTGAATGCGTTGAGTCCGAAGCGATAGGACTCATCCTTGACGAAGACATCGCTGAGACCGAGATACTCCGCCATCTTTGGGAGCCTCGTCAGAGGTGTTGGCCCATACTGAGGGAAACTCTCATGGAACGTCCGTGCGTGCCTCACCTCATTGAGGGAGAGCAGCGACAGAAACGTATCCTCGGTCTTGGGCATCCGGTTCAGCGCCCATAGAAAACGCTCGTCCATATTATATCCTCCTATCCCTAAAAATAATTTTGCTAACCAAACAAAAAATTTGATTTCAGTATAGCGCGAATATAATCGTTTTTCAAGAGGGTAAAGACGAATTTTTTGAATTATTTTGCAGCCGAATGATATCGAGATAGCGTGCGTGGAGAGTGTTGCCTTTTGAATAAAGGAAGTATGGACAAAAGGAAAAATCCCCTCCATGTCGAATGCTTTCGGCAAGGAGGGGGGTTCTATGTCAAAGGTGAGATATCGTTGGGCGACACTTGGCTGCGGCGTGATCGGCAACGAACTTGCGCGCGCCATGCAGGCGCTTGGGGGCGGGCTGTATGCCGTCGGCAACCGCACACAGCGCAAGGCGCAGGAGTTTGCCGCGCAGTACGGCATTCCGAAGGTGTATGAGCGGATGGAGGACGTGTTCGATGATCCGAATGTCGACATCATCTATATCTCCACGCCGCACAACACTCACATCAATTATTTGATGCCGGCGCTCTCGGCGGGCAAACACGTCCTCTGCGAGAAGTCCATCACACTGAACTCTGAGGAATTGGCGCGGGCGGTCGATTGTGCGCGGACGCATGGCGTTGTACTTGCAGAGGCGATGACGATCTATCATATGCCGATTTACCGTCGCTTGAAGGAGCTCATTGCAGGCGGCTCTCTCGGTCCCCTGCGCATGATCCAGATGAATTTCGGCAGCTTCAAGGAATACGATATGGAGAACCGCTTCTTCTGTCGCGAACTTGCGGGCGGGGCGATGCTCGACATCGGTGTCTATGCCCTGTCCTTCGTCCGCTATTTCCTCTCGTCACAGCCGACAGAACTGCTCTCTCAGGTGAAGTACGCGCCGACGGGCGTCGACGAGCAGGCGTCCATCCTCCTCAAGAATGCGGAGGAGGAGATGGCAGCAATCACGCTCTCACTCCACGCGAAGCAGCCCAAGCGCGGTACGATCGCGTATGAGAACGCCTATATCGAAATGTTTGAATACCCGCGCGGCGAGCGTGCACGCATCACATGGACGGCGGACGGACGCACGGAGGAGATCGCGGCAGGTGCGACGGCAGATGCCCTCATGTACGAGGTGCTCGACATGGAGGCGGCGGTTGCGGGGGAGCGCGATGAGATGCACCTTGACTATACGATCGACGTGATGGATCTGATGACGCAGATTCGCCGCTCGTGGGGCATGAAGTATCCCGAGGAGGAATAAGGGGGCAGCGTCACGAACATTCCTTTGCATACGGATAAAGGGACTGTTGCACGAAGCTGGAAAACTTCGTGCAACAGCCCTTGTCGTTATGTCAGCGGTATCGCTACAAGCGCCCCTTCCACCGCTTACGCGGTCCCCCTCCCCCGTGTCGCACGGGGGAGGCTAGGATTATGGCATCTTAGCTTCCCCCGCCAGAGCGGGGGAAGTGGCGAGCGCAGCGAGCCGATAGGGGCGCTCGTGCAACAGCCCCTTGTGATCTTAGTTCGATATGGAGGATTGCAGTTTCTCTATAAAAGTCCTCGATAGTTTGAATCGATGGGCTCTGTGGGAGCGGTTTATCGTGATATGCTCCGATGGGTAACTGCTGATATGGTTTCGTACGGTTCGTGTGCTCTGTCCCACGGTGCGTGCAATATCCTCCAATCGTGTACTGCGGACACCTTCGATGGCGTTGGTGGATTGTATTTCCTCAATGAGGCAGACGCGGCGGAAAGATTCAATGGCGACGAGGGGCAGAGCCGAGGTAATGGCGGTGAGTGTACGAAGTTCCGTCATAATGGCAGAGGTAACCTGCATAATCTCTTCTGTATAGTAATAAAAGCAGGGAAAACTGCGGGAGGCATTCAAGTGCCGAAGCTCGATGCCGATCTTATGCGTCAGAGGAGACTGATACAACTGCTCGTAGAGGGCTCTGCTCTCGGATTCATTTTGACGATAGATTTTTAATAGGTTCGGTGTTGGCATGTCATTATCTCCTGTAACTAGGAAAAAAAGGCGATTTTTTCCTAGTCCGAAAATTAACTAGGAAAAAAAGGCGATTTTTTCCTAGTTGAAAATTCAAGTGAGAATATTGTCTTATTATATAACTGAATTTGGAAAAGGACAATGATTATAAAGTTGTTTATCACGAGTGCCCTTCTTTTGATTGCGCGGAAAATCGTTCTTTGTTATAATGATCACATTATATACGAAGGAAGAGAGAACGAGGAGGGACGGGATGATACGGCTGATTTTTTCGGATATGGATGGGACTCTGCTGGATGAACATGGCGCGTTGCCCGCAGAGTTCGGGGATGTCTATCGGCGGCTCACGGAGCGCGGCATTCGCTTTGCGCCTGCGTCGGGGCGGCAGTATGCCTCGCTTTTGCAGACGTTTGCAGCGTGGAAGGATGAGCTGATCTTTGTGACGGAGAACGGCACGATGGTGATGGAGCGCGGCAAAGAGCTCTTCTCGAGCGCGATGGATCGTTCGCTCGCCTTGGATGTTCTGCGGACGGGGGACACAATTCCCGAAGCGCACGCGGTGTTCTGCGGCAAGAAACGGGGGTATCTGAATGCGGATGACGACGCACCTGCGTTTCGTACGGAGCTTGTGAAGTATGTAACGCGAGCGGCGGTTGTGGAGGACTTTTCCACCGTGGACGATACACCGATCAAGATATCCTTCTGTGACATTACGGGCAATGCCGGCACCACGATCCTGCCCTTCATGCAGGTGTATACGGATCGTCTTCAGGTAACGCTCTCAAGCTCCGAGTGGGTCGACCTCTACAACCTCGGTGTGAGCAAGGGCGTTGCTGTCAAGAGTCTTCAGGAACGTCTCGGCATCACGCCCGATGAGTGCGTTGCGCTCGGTGACTATGAGAACGATCTCGAAATGATGGATGCGGTTACACACAGTTTTGCGATGGAGAATGCTCTGCCCGAGGTAAAGGAGCGCGCGCGTTACATGGCACCGAGCAATCGTGCGCACGGTGTGATGGCGGTCTGTGAGCGGATCCTTGCGGGCGAGTTTGACTGAGGTACGATATGCGCTTTGACTATCATATGCATCTGGAGTACGGCTCCTATGACGAGGACTATGCAGAGGGCTTCTTCCGTGCGGCGGCGGAGCGCGGCGTCGATGAGATCGGCTTCTCCGAGCACTCGCATACATTTCCGGAGTTCGAGCAGCTCTACTATGACGATCTCATTCTCGACGACAGCTTCGTAGGTGCGTTCCAGCGCAAATGGCTGAAGTCGAACAAGTTCAAATACACGCTCGACGAATACTTCGCATTCATTGAAAAGCTGCGGAAAAGACACAGGGTGCTTGCGGGCATCGAGGTCTGCAACTTCCAAGATCAGGAGGCGGTAGCGAAGATCCTTCGTGCCTATCCCTTTGATTACATCATCGGCTCGGTTCACTTTTTGCGCGGTTGGGCATATGACACGGGCGCGATTGTAGCGGAGTGGGAGAACCATCCGCTTACGGATATCTACGAATGGTACACCGAGGAGGTTGAAAAACTCGCGGCGTCGGGGCTCTATGACGCCCTCGGGCATCCGTTCAACATTCGCCTCTACAAATACTTCCCCGATTTCGATGTGACACCGTACCTCGCGCGCGTTGCGAAGGCAATGAAAGCAGCGGATATGATCGTCGACCTCAATACGGGCACGTACTATCGCTATCCGGTCCAGGAGTTTTCGCCCTATCCCGATTTTATGCGCATGGCAAAGGACTATGATCTGCCGATCATCACGACCTCGGACGCGCATAAGCCCGAGGACTGTGCGCGCTACAATGAGGAAGCGGTGCAGTACGCACGTTCTTTCGGCTATATGGAGCAGATACGCTTTACGGGTGGACGTGCACGGGAGATCGTCGCACTCGACTGAGAGAGGAGCGCAAGAGATGAGCACAAAGATAAGATATGGGATGGGGCTGCTGATGCCCTTCCTCTTCCTGCTTGCACTATGTCCCACAGTCCTTGCTGAGGATGGGCGCGCGTGGACATGGCTGAGTTCCAACGATAAGTATTCGAAATTCTATGCTCCTGCGTCAGTACGTGTAACGTCCTCCGTAGCGGGTGCAGGAGGATCGGTTGCGACGGAGATCACGGGTGAAATCAAGACCGGGTTCAGCTACGAGGGGGCGGATGAGACGATCCGCAACTACAAGATCGGTCACGTGATCCAGAACCCGGGGCAGCTTTCCTACGCCGTTGCACAGGTGCGCGTATCCCCTCAGAAGCGGACGCTGCAATATACGGGAGAGACGTTCTACGATGCGGCGGGGCATGTCCTCTGGTCAAAGGGGGAGGGGACGGAGAAGGAGATGAACTCCCAGCAGTTCGATGAGGAATTCTATGCCGCCATCGTCGATATGGTTTTTCATCGGGGAGAGCTGGCACGTCTGCGCGCCGATGATCGGTGGATCCTCCTCTGGTCGGATGAAATGGCATCGGGGGTAAAGACACAGGTGACGGCAGATACGTCGACGATGCGCCGTGTGCGTGACAACCTCGTATTTTGGGCATGGACGGAGGTGCGCAACGCAGACGGCAAAGTGGTCGAGATCAAATTTGACAAGCGTGCGGTGAATCTGCCGCAGGGAACCGAGCGCATCGTCACGGGGAAATATTGGTCGTCTGCGGGCGGCTGGCAGCCCCTTGAGGATGGCTACGAGGGTGCCTACCGCATGATTGCACGCGGTACCCCCGAGGAACGCGGCCTCGTCCGTCTGCGCGCCTTTGCGGATGGTTACAGTACGTGGGTCATGCGCTATCAGATACCGTGATATAGGGTTGGGAAAGGGAAACGGATACAATGCCGATTAAGATACCGAACAATCTGCCTGCGACCAATGTGCTTGAGAGCGAGAATGTCTTCGTGATGAATGCAGCGCGCGCGTATGGTCAGGACATTCGCCCGCTGCGCATTCTCATCCTGAATCTCATGCCGATCAAGGACGTGACAGAGACGCAGCTCCTGCGTCTCCTCGGCAATACGCCGCTCCAAGTAGAAGCGGATTTTATCTACACGGAGTCCTACATTCCGTCGCATACCTCGCGTGATTACCTCACAGAGTTCTACGGCACCTTTGCCGAGGTGCGCCATAAAAAATATGACGGCTTTATTATCACAGGTGCGCCGATCGAGCAGCTGCCGTTTGAGCGCGTTGCATATTGGGACGAGGTCTCGGAGATCATGCAGTGGAGCCGAAAACACGCGTATTCGACGTTCCACATTTGCTGGGGGGCGCAGGCGGGGCTCTACTATCACTATAACATTCCAAAGCACTGGATGGAGAAGAAGATCTTCGGCGTCTTTGAGCACCGGCTCTGTGTGCAACATGAGCCGCTCCTGCGCGGCTTTGATGATACGTTCTATGTGCCACACTCACGTCATACCGAGACGCGGCGCGCAGACATTGAGCGCGTGCCGGAGCTGAAAATTCTCTCCGAGGGGGACGCAGGCGTCTATATCATTGCGAATCCGCGCCGTCGTCAGTTCTTTATCACGGGGCATGCCGAGTACGACCCACTGACGCTCAAGGCGGAGTATGACCGCGATCTCGCAGCTGGTCTCGACCCGGACATTCCGTGCAACTACTACCCCGAGGACGATCCGAACCGCGCGCCCGTCGTGCGCTGGCGCAGCGTCGCGCATCTCCTCTTTGCGAACTGGCTGAACTACTACGTCTATCAGGGCACGCCGTACGAGCTGGACAGCCTCGATAACGCGGACGATTGGGAGATGCACTCCGGTCTTTGAGCGATTCGGATTCAGCAAAAATTCAGGTTTTTGGTCTAGCATAGGGAAGGAGTTGATAGTAATTATTTGATGGGAGCGATGATACGTGCAAAAAAAATGGGGGGCGGCACTCCTTTTCTGTGCCGTCCTGTTCATGGGAGCCCGTCCCGCAGCCGCCGAGGAAATTCCAAAGCACATCTATCAGTGGGTGCAGTCGACGGCGCGTCAAGGCTACTATTTTAACAAAGAACAGATCCAGTATGCGACAGATGCACACGGCTATATCGATCTCACGAAGATTGTCGTGCCGACGTTGCGCATCTACGACGACATCCAGATACAGGATGTCGTCTCCAAGCGCCGTTGGCGCATGTTGCCACTCGATGGCTACAGCGATCTCTCGGGAGCGGCAGAGTATCTCCTGATCGATCTGCGCACAGGGGTTGTCGACATCACGGCACATGAGGATTTGGACAGCATGTGGGGCACGCTCTCCCGTGAGGAGAATACGAAAGAGATCCATCTCTCAGAGCTCTCAGACAAAGATGTCGAAAAGAAATTCTTCGATGCCATCATCGACTACACTGTCGGACATCAGGAGGAGATGATCCACCGTTCGCGCGGCATTTTGAGTGATGCTGACCGTGCGGTGCTGGATGCGAAGAAGGCACAACTCGCGGAACCGACCGATAACACACATGAAAAGCCCGCGAAAAAGCAAAAGAAAGAGAAAAAGAAGAAGAAAGAATCGTGAACATACTGCCGTTCCCCAAGCGCGGGGCGGCAGTTCTTTTTTATAGCTTTTTCTGTAAAAACAAGGTATAATAGACATAGGAACTACAAGCAAAGGAAGGGACACCGCATGACAGACAAGGAATGGATGCAGCTTGAACTGAACCGCATGGTAAAGGCGGAGGGCGGAAATGTCAGCGTGGAGCGTATGACGGAGATCGTATCGGACCTCAGCCGCCGACTGCGTGAGAATCCGAATCTGCCGCGTGAGGTGAATACACTCACCGCAGACGAACTCATCGCGCGCGCATGGAAGAAGACCGGGGAGGAGCGCTACCGTATCATCAAGCGGATTCTGCGCATGGAGCCGGAGAACATTACCGCTGCGTGCATGCAGATCGAGCACCTCGCCAAGAATGCCGATGACCGCGTGCACCACTACGAGGATCTGACACGCAGGGCAACGGCGCGGCTTGAGGCAGAGGGCATGTTTGCGGAGGAGAACATCGGCAAGTTCTGGTCGATGCCTGCGACGAAGCCCTATATGTTCCTGCGGCTCTCCTATCTCGAGTCGCTTCTCACAGCACGCAAGCTGCGTCTCGCCGCAAAGGAGTGCGAGGAGATGCTTCGACTCTCGGAGCACGATGCACTCGGACGCCGCTATCAGCTCATGTTCATCTACTCGGCGATCGAGGAGGGGGATGCCGCGATTGCACTGTATCAGCGCTACGAAGAGGGCGTGGCGATGATGTACCTGCCGCTGGCGATGCTCTTCTACCGCCTCGGCAAGATGAAGATGGCGCGCAACTTCCTGCACGAGCTTGCCGCTGTCAACAACGATACGGAGGCATTCTTCGAGCGCGGAGTGCGGGGGGATCTCCCTGCACGTGCGCCCGGGCGTCACGCAGGCTCCTTTGCCATCGGCACGATGGAGGAGTTCGGGGAGGCGGTGACGGACAATGCCTTTGCTTTCCTCGGGATGGACGCCTTCTTCGCATGGGGACTGAGTGAGTTGCGCGGAGAGCAGGCGAGTGCCTGAGCACATCGGGGGACGTGCGTGCTGTGCAGCGCTCCTCGGTGCATTCCTTGTGTTCCTCCTTGGCGTAGTCCCTGCACATGCGGCGTTGCCTGTTGAGGGAGCGGCGGCGACCGCAGACTACTGGCTGCGGGCGGATGGCGATGAGCCTCTTCTCCGCGCGGAGGAGCGCACAGCATATGTACATAGGAGCACGGCAGAGGGGCTCGTTCGTGATCTCGTGAGCGTGCCGACATTGCGGTCGGGGAGGACGGTGCGTAACGAGATTCGCGCGGCAGCACAGGCACAGGACACAGTACTGCCGGAACTTTATGAGGGAGGGCAGCGCCTGACAGAGCAGCGATGGCGTGAGGTTTGTGACAACCGTGACATCGATGCGATCGGCACGCATGTCGCCGCTCGTTATGCCGTTGCCGTCCGGCGTGCCGATGTACGCTTCCTGCCGACAGCGGCGGGGTGGTATGACGAACCCGATGCCGTTCACTATGATGCCCTGCAGGGTACCGTGCTTGACCCAGGGGAGGCAGTTCTCGTGCTTCACCGTTCACGAGACGGGCGCTATGCGTTTGTCGAGACGCGGGACTATCGCGGCTGGGTGGACATGAATGCGATTGCTGAGACGGATGCAGAGACATGGCGCAGCTTTGCCGCGCCGAATGAGTTCTTCACCGTGACGGCGGCGCAGTTCTGCATAGAGGATGCGGAGCTGCTCTATCAGCTCGGGGCGAAGATTCCGGGCACACGAACAGCGGATGGTGCGCTCCGTATTCTCCTGCCCGTGCGGGATGCCGAGGGACATCTCGCCGTGCGGGAGGAGCGCATTGCCGATGACGGACGTCTCACCACGGGGCGTCTGCCGCTGACGCACAACAATCTCATCCGTCTCGCCTTCCTGCCGCTCGACACAGAGTATGGCTGGGGTGGGGAAAATGGAGGCATGGATTGTTCCTCCTATGTACAGAACATCTATCGTGCGATGGGGATTGATCTGCCGCGCGATGCGGATATGCAGGAGCGTGCCTGTTCGCTTCTGCCTCTTACCGGATTATCCCGGGCGGAGCGCTATGAGTGCCTCGCGCGGGTGCCGCCGGGGGCACTGCTCTTTCGTCCCGGTCATGTCATGCTCTATCTCGGGCGGGATGCGGGGGATACCCCACTCGTGATCCATGACATCAGCAGCTACTACGAAGACGGCGTGCAACACTACATCAGACAGGTCGTCGTCTCAACACTCGATTTTCAAAACTCTCGCGGCACTGCTGCAATCGATACGCTTACGGCGATCGGTTTGATTGCTCCGGCGCCATAATATGGTATGGGGACATATGCCCTGCGGTCAGAGCAGAGCAGATATGGAGGGGACAAATGGGACTCTTTGATGGATTTCGAGGCGGTGAAGAAGCCGCTGCCATGGAGATCCGGAATGCGATAAAGGATGAACTGGATCGCAATGACTGGAACTATGAGCTCAGCGATGAGAACGAGGAAAACCGCCAAGAAACATATTTTTACATGCGGAACGAACTCGAGAACGATGAACCGATCACGGCGGTCATCGTGGTGCGTGAATACGATCACGCTGACGGTTTTATCAAAATCAAACTCTACGATATCGCCTATCTGGAGGCCGGCGATCGGCGTGCGGAGCTGCTCGCGAAAATCAACACGTGGAATGCTGAATTCCGTTACGTGAAGCTGTGCCTCGACCGCGACCAAGATGTGGTCGTGGACATTGATCTGCCGCTCGATCTTCACAAAGGGAAGTTCCAGCCGGACAGCATCATGGCGATGATGGCGGTTGGCATGCGCATCGTGGAGAATATCTACGATGACCTGATGGAACTCTGTACGCGTGGGCACAGACCGCGCCCGCAGGAATAGGGAAATCGTTTGTTTTTGAATACGCACGTTGAACGGAGGAATTCTATGGGACTTTTTGATGGCTTCAGCGGAAGCGAGGAAGGACTCAAGAACAGCGCATTTGAAGCGATCAAAGCGGAACTTGACAAGCAGGATATGAAATACGGCGAGGACGCGACGGAGGACGGCGAGGATCAGATCATCCGCATGCGTCAGCAGCTCGACAACGGCAGCGTCGTAAGCATCGCGATTGTCGTCACGGAGAAGGGCGACACAAACGATTTTATCAAGATCAAGTACTTTGGGCTTGTGCGTCTGGATGAGAACTCGGACGTGACCGCGTTCCATGAAAAGCTCAACGAGTGGAACAGTCAGTATCGCTATGTGAAATTCGTCGTTGATGACGAGCAGGACGTGGTGGTCGATATTGATCTGCCGTTGGATCTCCACGTTGGAGTGTTTCAGGCAGACAGCTTCATGGCAATGGTCGGTGTCGGCCTCCAAGTACTCGAGGAGGTCTATCCGGAGCTGATGAAACTGCGCTGGGCGTAAGTTTGGAATACAAAATGGGGCTGTTGCACGAAGCTTTCCAACTTCGTGCAACAGCCCCATTTTTATGCATATTCAGCCCCGCTTCGTATGGTTGATCTGCGGCACCTTCAGACCCTTGCGCAGATAGCTCTGCTGCAGCTGATAGATGCTCTGCACGAGGCGTTCGCGCTCGCGCTTTCCGAGGCTGTCGCCGAACACCACGCCGATGTGATACGTCATGCCGAGATTCGTCTCGATTGCCGTTGCCCGTCGGACTGTGCCCTTGGTCTCAAGCGTCCCGATGCGTGGGAGATCGGGTACGCGCACGTTGATCGGTGTATCCATGATCAGCGGCTCGTCGTGGACGAAGCAAAGCCCACCGCCGCTGATGTCGATGAGCGCGACCTCGCGAAAGTCCTTGAGGCTCCCGTGGTTGCCGGGAAGCTTCACCTCGATCGATATCGGAATGGGCACGCGGACAAAGTCACGCAGCTGGATGCGCTCCGCGCTCTCGGGGATGTCGAGATACCAGATCGTATCGGGCAGCGGAGAGGCAGAGCGATAGGGCACTTCGAAGTGATAGACGCAGCCGGATCCCGTGAGGTGACATTGGAAGATGCGACCGACCTCCGGGGTGTCGACGAATTTCCCAACCGGGATATCGAGTCGCACCGCAAGGGCTCCCTCAGGCTTTCCTGCCTCCTGTTCCTTCTCGCTGAGCTCGAGTGTACCGTAGTGGTCAATATCAAGTTCCGGCTCGATGATGTGGATGGAAGAGCCATGCTTTAGAAGCGCGGAGAGCTTTTCTCCTTCAACCATATTGTCAGATCCTTTCCGCAATTAATTTTCTTTATAAATAAGAATAACAAAGTATGAGGGCAATGTCAATTTCCGGCTTTGACTTTGCCGTTTGTTCGGGCTATAATAACAATCGGTGAATTATATCATTCTATTAAGAATACAGGAAAAGGGATCGGGTGGACGCGATGGCGATGAAGATAGACAGTAGCATTGCACGGAGCACGTCGCTCTCAATGCCGCGTGCGGAGACGGATGCAGGTGTGCGCGGTGCAACAACGGATTTCAGCATGGAACTTGCGGATCAGGAGTCATCCATGTCGCGCGAGGCGATGGATCGTCTGCTTGAGCAAATCGACGAGCAGGGGGCACGTCTCTCGAAGTCACCGACCTTCGACGAACTGCGCTCCTATCGCTCGCTCATTCAGAGCTTCATCGGTGAGGCGGTCGGCACAATGTACGAACTGCGTACGCAGGCGGGGTGGGATCGCCTTGGTCGACAGAAGGTCTATACCTCCGTACGCAAGATCGACAGGAAACTTGAGGAGATGGCAGAGAAAATCCGCCTCGGACAGGCAGATCAGCTCGACATCATTGCGAGCCATGATGCCATCCGAGGGCTTCTCGTCGATCTCTACATGTAATGGCACGTACGAAAAAAACAGCACCTGTCCCCACGATTGAGGAAGGGGAGCGGGAGCAGTTCCCGCAGGACTGGACAGATATCCGCGGGCACGCGGAGGTCATTCGTCGGCTGCGTATATGTGCCGCCGCGCAGCGCCTGCCCCATGCGCTGCTGTTCAGCGGCATGGCGGGCGTCGGAAAGCGGCGCACGGCACGCGTATTGGCGCGGACACTGCTCTGCGCACACGCGGGGGATGCGCCTTGTGGGCATTGTGACTCCTGTCGTATGATGGCAGCGGGCGTCCATCCCGACTATTTCGAGGTCATCCCCGAGGCACGCGGCAAGAGTGCGGCGATGATCCGGACGGAGGCGGTGCGTGACATCCTCATTGCAGCATCCGGTGCACCCGTTTCGGCGGCGCGGAGGATCATTCTGATTGACGGTGCCGATCGGATGAACGAGACCGCGGCGAACCGCCTCCTCAAGACCATGGAGGAACCGGCGGGGGAGATTCTCTTCATCCTTGTGACCAGTGCCTATGATGCCGTCCTGCCGACCATTCGCTCGCGTGCCATGCGCATTGCCTTCGGTGCACTTTCGCGTGCGGAGATCGCCGCAGCGCTTACGGAGCGAGGTTCAGAGCATGCGGTGGCGATTGCTGCTCTCGCAGACGGCAGCCTCGGACGAGCCTATGCCCTTGCGGAGGAGGGGTTGGCGCTGCGTGACGATGCGCTTGCACTCCTCATGCAGATCATGACGCTCAGCGTGGAGGACATTCGGGCACGCGCGGAGGCGCTTGGCGCGCGCACACACGAAGAGCGTACGGCATGGATCTCCTATCTGCAGATGGCAGCGCGTGACCTGCTCATCCTCTATGAGGACGGTACGGCAACGGAGCTCTATCATCCCGATCGACGCGATGATCTCGCGGCACTCCGCGCGCAGATGCCCCGCACAAAACTCTTTGAGTTCCTGCGGGAGACGCAGGAGCTTATGCGGCGCTTCGCTGCGAACGTCAGCCCCGCCCTGCAGCTGGAGGCTTTTTTCCTGCGTGCGCGCGGAAAATAAGAACGCCCCTATCGGCTCGCAGGCTCGCCACTTCTACACGTCCCGCGC
>ERZ773063.461-NODE-461-length-26877-cov-18.093990_pt1 | contig 26877 bp, 23 predicted proteins | sample MGYA00580625_ERZ773063 | MGnify/ENA primary metagenome ERZ773063 (study PRJEB29015, sample SAMEA2738022) | human oral metagenome | biome: human oral; feature: human-associated habitat; material: dental | place: China | collected 2042 ... | reverse complement strand
TGGACTTCTTGGTGGGGCCCAGGATCGCGGAGGCGCCCAGGCCTCCGAAGGCTAGTACGAGGGCAGCTGCCGACATGATGAGCAGCGGCACGTAGGGATTCGTCATCGTTCCTCCCGGTTATCGGTGGTGGTGGTCATGCGGGGCGCACCACCTTGGTCAGCATTGTGATGAGTTGGTCGTCGAAGTCGCCCCCGGTCCTCTCGTACCCGTCCGACAGGAGTTTGTGGACGAGCGTCATGAGGCGCGCAATGGGCAGCCCAACGTTCGTGCAGGTGCGCATGATCGTCGGGTTTTCGATGAGCGCGACGAAGATGCGGCCCAGCTGGTAGTAGCCGCCGTATTCGTCGCGAAGCATGTGGGGGTATTCGCTCATGGCGCGGTCGATACCGGCGCGGTGGGAGCGGGAGCGGGCCTGCGCGATGCACGAGGCGGCGTAGCGTCCGGCCTTCATGGCGGGGGCGATGCCTTCGCCGTTGTAGGGGGAGACCATGCCGCCGGCGTCGCCGACGAGGACGAGGCCCTGAACGTAGTGAGGCTTGCGGTTGAAGCTCATGGGCAGGGCGGCGGAGCGAAGCTGACCGATCTGGTTTTCGGCGGTGAAGCCCCATTCGCCCGGCAGGTTCGCGGTCCAGGTCTTGAAGACCTCGCGGTAGGGCAGGTTGGTGGCGCCTGCGCGCGAGGCGACGGAGCCCAGGCCGACGTTGACGATGCCGTCGCCCATGGGGAAGATCCAGCCGTAGCCGGGCAGCAGGTCGGAGGCGCCAGGGGTCCCGCTCCACAGTTCGAGGTGGGATTCCATCCACTCCTCGTCGCCGCGGGGGCTGTGGAAGTACGCGCGTGCGGCCACGCCCATGGGGCGGTTCATCTTCTTTTCGAGGCCGAGGCTGGTGGCGAGTCGGGCGGCCACTCCTCCGGCATCGACGGTGATGGAGGCGCGCACCTCGAAGGTGGTCGTACTCTTGCCTCGCCCGCTCTTGGCCTGCACGCCGACGACGCGGCCGGTGCCGTCCTGGATGGCGCCGACGACGGTGACGCCCTCGTAGAGTCGGGCGCCGGCCTCGACGGCACGCTGCGCGAGCGCGTGATCGAGGTCCATGCGGGCGCGGGTCATGCCGTAGCCGGGCAGGGACTTTTGGTCGGGCCAATCCATGTGGACGGTGTGGCCGCCGCCGATGACGGTCAGGCCGCGGTTTCGCATCCAGCCGGTGGTGTCCACGCCCATCGCGATGAGCTCGTGGACGGCGGCCGGGGTGAGCCCATCGCCGCAGATTTTGTCGCGCGGGAACGGGCTTTTCTCCAGGAGGACGACGTCGAGGCCTGCTCTGGCCAGGTGGTAGGCGGTGGAGGACCCGCCCGGGCCTGCGCCGACGACGACGACATCAGCGCTCATGTCGCTAGGCATGGTGGATGCCACGGCATTCCTCCGTCATGTGGGGCGCGGGTGCGTCCGCGCGAGTGTGCAAGGTGGTTGAAGCGTGCACATCACTTCATTCCGCAAGCAACCCTAGCCAGGTAACCCTCAGTCGGCGAGCTAGGTTACTTTTTGGCTGTATTTCGGGGAATCATGCGGATCGCAGAGTTGCTCACCATCCCAATTTGCGCAACGCTTCTCTGCCGTAAATCTCGGACCCGGCCTCGGTACGGTCAACAGGCCGCGACAGTAGGGCACGGGGCCTCCCTGCCCCAACCGAACTGCTTGCCGCCCGCTTGGAGGATCCATACACTGTGTAACCGACACCCCGGTTCCGTCCGGCACCCCCGCGCGCCGGACGACGACAGAAAGCAGACTCATGGCCGACTACGGTTTCAACAGCGAATCTCACGCGCGCACGCGCGGGGATGTGGAGGACGGGGGGGGCGGCGCTGTCCCGCTCCGAGGAGGCCACTCGCCAGCTCAGTAGCGCTCAGACGCAGGCGCGGTGGCCGAGCGAACAGGGGACCCAGGACTTCCGACAGCGGACTGTGGCATTCTTCGATTCGATGAATGAGACACTCGCGGAGGAGAAGGACATCTTCGATACGTTCCGCACGAATCTGTCGATCGCCGAGAAGGAAGCCGAGGGTGCCGAGGAGGGCAATGCGGCCGTGCTCGAGGCAATCAATCGCGCCCTCCAATCCGACCCAGCAGCCGACGCTGTTTCACCGGCCCCCGCGACTCCCAACGCTTCCGGCTCCGGTGCCCCCGCCCCGGCTGCCCCGAGCGCGCAGCCTGCAGGTGTCCCCGCCCCGGTCGGCGGCATGCCCGAGTTCTGAGAGGAATAGGATCGCAATCATGGTTTCGTCACCGATGTACGACCGAGTTATGCAATTCGCCGCGCAGGCGGATCACACCGAGGAGTTGCGTTCGTGGGACGACGAGCACGGCCACGTTCTCGATGGCTTCGAGGAGGCAATCCAGCGCGTGCGACACTTTCAGCAGCACCAGGGTTTCACCGGGCAGACCGGCGAGGCCCTGAAGGAGTGGGCGGATAAGACGGTTGCCCGACTCGAATCAAAGCGGAGATATTACGCGCACGGCATCACCCACTACGTGGCGGCCAGGCAGGCCGTCGCCCAGGCGAAAGCGGATGCGAGGCAGCTGTCGCCGACGCTGCTCGATGCCAAGACCGAGGCGCTGCGCAGCGCCGCGACTGTCTCGCTGCCTTTCGCCCCCATCCTCGCCCCGGTCCCCGGGCTTGTCGCCACAGCGGTGCTGGCAACCGGAGCGGCCTACGTCAACGCGGTGGAAGCCCAGGCGAACGCCAAGCGCGAGGCGGCGGCCACTGAGATCCTCAATCGCATCAATGAGGCGGTGGGCGAGCTCGGCGGGGGCCTGAACAAGCTGACGCAGGCTGGGCCCAACACCGATTCACTGGAGAGACAGAAGGTTCCCCTTCTTCCCCCGAGCACCGAGGAGAACCTCAATAGGGGCCACGTCCAGTACTCGCCTCACGACCTGGGTGCCTACGGACGCAGCGCCGCCGACGACTACGGGCGCGCTCCTCTGCGCTCCGACAAGTCCCTCTACCCGGACGGCTACGCCGATCCCGACACGGATGAGGCGATACGCAAGCGTGCGCTGGCCTCGCACCAGGTGTCCACGCGCTACCTCCCGCCGGACGCGAAGGGCTCCTACGATAGGCCGATCACCGATGCGCAGGATCTGATGGGCGTGGATCTCATGCACACGCGGGTGAACGCACATCATCACCGCAACGGCTACGTGTGGGGTGGGCACGTCCCGGCCAGCCCCACCGACATCGACCATCCCCTGTGGCGCATCAACGGCGGTCCGGCAGCCAACGCGAGCGCCGCTGCCCGGCTCGGTGGCGCCGGCGTGCTCGGCGCGGGCGCGCTGGGCCTGGGCGGGGCGGCGCGGATGGGTTCGGCCGGTATCGGTGCCGCGGCGGGAGCTTCTGACCTGCGCGTCGGTTCCTTCAGCGGCAGAGGGTTTGGAACCTACACCCCTCCTGCAGCCCAGGCACCCCAGGGCGGCGGGGCCGGATCTCAGCCCGCGATGATGAGCGGAATGGGCGCCGGCGCGGGCGGCGCCAAGGAGGACAAGAAGAGGCGCAGGCGCAAGTACGAGCCCTACCGCTATCTGGACGAGGACGAGGGGGCCGTGCCTGCGGGTTACGTCAACCCCATGTCTCAGACCTATGGATCGGATAGGGACATTGCGCCCGCGGCGCGCAAGGACGACGGATGGGATCCCCGCCAATGGTGACCACGACCCGCACCCGCATCGCGCTGTCGGCGTCCTGCGCGGCCGCCCTCGCGCTCGCGATGCCGATCATTGACGACTCCCCCGCGCGAGCCGCCGACACGATCACGGCCGCCGAGCAGCCGTACTTCGCCTACTACCACCTCGACCAGGCCCGGGCAAAGGGCTACACCGGCAAGGGCGTCACGGTTGCAATCATCGACGGCAATGTGGATCTTTCTGCCGCTGAACTAAATGGGGCAGCGATCGCCAACAAGACTCCGTGCACGGTTACGGTCACCCCCGAATCGACAGGGCATGGAACTGGTACCGCCTCCATTCTTGTCGCGCGCGACTACGGCATCGTTCCCGACGCCACTCTTCTCGCGTATCAAACAGATGTCGGCGACGCAGATCCCGGAGGCGACTGCACGGGGATCGGCGGGGTCAATCTAGTGGGGTATCCTTCCTTGATCAATCATGCGATCAATGATGGAGCACAAATCATCAATCTGTCTGCGGGCAGTTCGGATCACAGCAGCGAACTCCGCTGGGCCATCGCTCGGGCAATTCACCAAGGGGTGCTCATTACCGGCTCGGCTGGGAATGAAGCACGCGATGCAAACAACACCCACCTGGGATGGTGGTCTGGCGTTGTCGGGGTCTCCGCGGTTGATCAGAATGGAGCATTCGCGAGCTACTCGTCCTGGGGCCAGGGTGTGACGACCGCTGCTTTCGGCGGCCCTGTGGTTACACGTGAGTATCCAAGCAACGCCTTCATTCAAACCAATGGTACTTCCAGCTCAGCTCCCATCGTCGCGGGTTTCCTCGCGTTGGCGCGCCAGAAATGGCCGGACGCGACCGCGAACCAGCTCCTACAGCTCCTGGTCCACACCACGGTCAACTCCGACGGCACGTGGAACCAATACACCGGATACGGACTGGCCAGCCCGGCGACCATGATCAATACCGACCCCAGCCAATACCCCGACGAAAACCCCCTCGCAGACAAGGGGGGAGGAAGTAGCCCCACGCCCGAGGAGGTACGCCAATACGCCGACGGGATCGTGGACCCCTCCGAGATCGTCTACGACAACTCCTACACCTACCGCGGCCTCGACGAATCCACCCTCACCTCCCCCAACAACCCCTACCCCACACACATCGGCACAAGCCCCCGCTACCACGCCAAGTGAACCCCAATGGTGACCACGACCCGCACCCGCATCGCGCTGTCGGCGTCCTGCGCGGCCGCCCTCGCGCTCGCGATGCCGATCATTGACGACTCCCCCGCGCGAGCCGCCGACACGATCACGGCCGCCGAGCAGCCGTACTTCGCCTACTACCACCTGGACCAGGCGCGAGCAAAAGGGTACACGGGCGGGGGAGTGACGGTGGCGATGATTGACGGCCCCGTTGACATAGATTCGCCTGAACTGAGTAGTGCGAGGATTACAGATAAGAGCCCCTGCACAGTGAATGCGAGTGCAGAAAGCAAGAGTCACGGTACTGCAGTTGCATCTGTACTAGTCGCAGATGCCTATGGAGTCGCTCCGGAGATTTCACTCCTAACGTATACAAATGTTGATAAAACGAGTGTTCCCGGTAACGACTGTATGACGGCAGGCGGGCTGGACCTTACCTCCAATGCGTCTCTCATTAATCATGCGATCAATGATGGCGCCTCATTGATTGTTAATACTACAGGTACGTCGGATCATGGCAATGGCCTCAAATGGGCAGTGGCTCGAGCTGTAAGCCAGGGCGTTATCATCACTGATGCCATTGGTAATGAAGCTCGAGATGAAACCAGAACAGGACTCTCTTACTGGTCCGGTGTTGTCGGGGTGTCTGCTGTCGATACAAACGGGGCCCGGACGAGTTATTCCTCGTGGGGGCAAGGCGTGGTAGTCGCTGCAGTCGGAGGACCTGTGACCGTGCGTGAATATCCGGGCACCTCGTTGGTTCAAACTAACGGAACCTCTGTTTCTGCCCCCATCGTCGCCGGCTTCCTGGCTCTCGCCCGCCAGAAGTGGCCCGATGCGACGTCGAACCAGCTGCTGCAACTGCTGATACACACGACCGTCAACCCGGACGGCGGCTGGAATCAGTACACCGGCTACGGCGTCGCGAGCCCCGCGACAATGCTGAACACTGATCCCAGTCAGTATCCAGACGTCAACCCCCTCGCGGACAAGGGAGGCGGGTCCAGCCCGACCCCCGAAGAGATTGCGCAGTACGTCGACGGTGTCGTCCCACCGGCTGAGATCGTCTTCGACAACTCATACACCTACCGTGGCCTGGACGAATCCGTCCTCGGAGCAACCACGAACCCGTACCCGACGCACCTCGGTACGAGCCCACGCTACCACGCGAAGTAGTAGAAACCTCGACAAACGCAGTGAGAGGCCGGGGTACCCACGTGGGTACCCCGGCCTCGACGCAGCTGATAAGGCGCTACGGCAGCGGCTTGACCGCGCGGTGCATGCAGGCGATGCCGCCGGTCAGGTTGCGGTACTCGACCTCGCTCCAGCCGTTCGCGGCGATCATGCGGCCGAGCTCCTCCTGGGCCGGCCACGCGCGAATCGACTCGACCAGGTAGTCGTAGGCGCCGTCGTTCGTGGAGACCAGGCGCGCGATCACCGGCATGACGGTCGACTGGTAGACGTTGTACATGCCGCGGAAGACTCGCGAGGGCGGCGTCGAGAACTCCAGGACCACGAGGCGGCCGCGGGGGCGCACGACGCGCGCCATCTCGCGCAGCGCGAGCTGCGGATCCGGGATGTTGCGCAGGCCCCACGAGATGGTGACTGCGTCGAAGGAGCCGTCCTCGAAGTCCAGGTCCATGGCGTTGCCGTGTACGAACTCGATCTCGGGGTGGCGCTCACGGCCGACCTCGATCATGCCTTCGGACAGGTCACAGGCGACGACTTCGGCGCCACCCTTGGCCAGGGAGGCCGACGACGTGCCGGTTCCGGCGGCCAGGTCGAGGATGCGTTCGCCGGGGTGCGGGGCGACCGCCTTACGCAGGGCGGTCATCCACACCCGGTCCAAACCGCCCGTCATCAGCGCATCCATCACGTCGTATCGCGAGGCGAGGGAGTCAAACATCGAGGCGATCTCTTCGGGATCCTTGTTCAGATCCGCGCGCGGGGATTCAGTCATGCGTTAATACTCGCACGTCTTCCAGCGCGCCGCCGCCCCGGCTCCTACCATGGGAGCCATGAACAACGACTTCGGATGCTCGCGCTTGGCCTTTCGGGCGCTGGCCCTACCCCCGCAGCACCCGGGGTCTACTTGCTCACTGACGTCCCTTCTTCCCGCTTCTGGGGGCGCCGCCTGGCTGGGTGAGCGCCGCCAGATGATCGGCCTGGGGCGGGCGCTCACGCTCGAGTCCGCGGCCCCGGGTGCGATCGCCGACGTGCGCCGCGCGTGGGAGGCGACCCCGACCTCGGCAACCGACCCGCACGCTGACGCAGCACGCCCCGGGGAGGCCGCCCCGGCCTCGTCCACCGGCGGCGCACCCTCCCCCGTCCTGTTCGCCTCCTTCGCGTTCCGCTCCCCCGCCCGCTCGGTCGCCTTCGTGCCCACGCTGGCTCTCATCGACGAGGCCGGGGCCCGCTGGGCGATCACGGCGGGCATCGGGGACGCCCCGGATCCGCTGGCGGTGGTTAACGAAGCCTTGGCCGAGGCGAGGCCCTCCCCGCGCGTGCCGGAGTCCCTGACGTTTGGGCACGGGTCGATGTCGCGCACCCAGTGGCGAGACTCAGTGCGGGCGATGGCGCAGCGCCTGCGCGAGGGCGCCGCCGACAAGGCCGTCATGGCCCGCGATATGACGGTGCGCTGCGCCCACGGCTTCGACGAGCGTTTCCTGCTCGAGCGCCTGAGCGACCTGTACCCGTCGACGTGGCGTTTCTGCGTGGATTCGCTCGTGGGCGCGTCCCCGGAGATGCTGATCGCGGCCTCGGGCGGCACTGCGACCTCGCGTGTCCTGGCGGGCACCTGCAAGCCCGGCGAGGGCGAGATGCTCGCGTCGAGCGCGAAGGACCTGCGCGAGCACGACCTGGCCTCGAAGTCCGTGTCCTCGGTTCTGACGCGGCTGTGCACCTCGGTGACCGCGCAGGGTCCATTCCTCCTGTCGCTGCCCAACGTCGTCCACCTGGCGACGGACGTTCACGCGCGCCTGGGGTCGGCGCATCTGTTGGATCTGGTGGCTGCGCTGCATCCGACGGCGGCCGTGTGCGGCACCCCGCGCGACGCGGCGATGCGCCTCATCGAGCAGCTGGAAGACACGGAACGCGGCCGCTACTCGGGGCCCGTGGGCTGGGTGGACACGGCGGGCGGCGGCGAGTTCGCGATCGCGCTGCGCTGCGGGCTCACGTCGGGCACGCGCCTGCGTCTCTTCGCGGGCGCCGGCATCATGCCGGATTCGGACCCGGACGCCGAGCTGGCCGAGACCGAAGCAAAGATGCGCCCGCTCCTGGACGCCCTCGGGGTCTAAGGGACCCGTCGACACGCAAAGGCCCGCCGCCCCTTCACAGGGACGGCGGGCCTCGTCAGTGCGCGATACTCAAGTCACGCCGCAGCGCGCGCGCACGCGACACGCACCTCACTGAATCCGCACGGACACGTCCTGCGTGGCGCCGTCGCGCACGATCGTCATGGAGACGGTGTCGCCGGCCTTGTAGCGGCGCACGTAGCCGATCAGCTGCTTGGGGCTGGTCACTTCCTGGCCTTCGACCTTGACGATGACGTCACCGGCGCGGATGCCCGCCGCGGAGGCGCCGGAACCTGCGGACACATCTTGGACCTCGGCGCCCACGTAGGTGTCGGAGCCGACGGTCGTGGTCGCAGCCTTGACGGTCACGCCGAGCATGCCGTGCGAGGCGGTGCCGGAGGCGATGAGCTGGTCCGCGATGGACACGACCAGGTCGGAGGGGATCGCGAAGCCCAGGCCGATTGAGCCCGCCTGCCCGTCGGAGGACGAGGAGAGCGACTTGATCGACGAGTTAATGCCGATGACCGAGCCACTCGCATCGAAGAGCGGGCCACCCGAGTTACCGGGGTTGATCGACGCGTCGATCTGGATCGCGTTCGTCACCACGAGGTCCGAAGACGCCTGAGTCGGGTCCTGCGACGAGGAGCCCTCGTCCATGGAGACCTCGACGGGGCGGTTGAGCGCGGAGACGATGCCGGTCGTCACCGTGTTCGACAGGCCAAGCGGCGCGCCGATCGCCATGACGGGGGCGCCGACCTCGAGGTTTGCGGAGGTGGCGAAACGCGCGACGGTGAGGTCTGTGGGCGGTTTCTCCAGGCGGATGACGGCCAGGTCGGTGGTCTTGTCGTGGCCGACGATCGACGCCGAGTAGAGGCGCCCGTCGGCGAGGGTCACCTGAATCTGGCCGCCGCCCAGGACGGAGGAGATGACGTGGTAATTCGTGACGATGTCTCCCTGCGCGTCGTAGATGACGCCCGAACCGGTCCCGCCCGAGGATGCGCCCTGGGTCTGGATCGTGACGACGGCGGGCGACACGGCGGAGGCGACGTCCGTCCAGTCCGTCCCGGAGCTATTGGACGCGGGCACCGTCGCGACCGTTCCCCCGTTGAGGTTGGTCGGCGTGGACGCGCGCAGCATGGCCGGGCGCGCGTAGAACACGGCGCCGAGGGTCAGGCCGATCGTCACGAGCATCGCGCAGAAGAGGGCGACCCAGCCCGGCCCCTTCTTCGTGACGACGACAGTGGGAGCCACAGCCGTGGGAGCGGGAACCGCCTCGGGCGAGGCCGGGGCCGCGTATCCGCCGTAGGGTTCGCCCGTGGGGGCGGAGTATGCGCCGCCAGCCGCGGGGGCTTCCTGCGCGGAGGGGGCGGGGATCGTCGTGGCGGAGGGCATCTCGCGCGTGGCGTCCTGCGCGGCCGGAAGCTCCTGAGTGGCCGAATAGTCCTGAGCCGTCGAGGGCTGCGGGTAGCTGGGGGCCGAGGCCGTCTGAGTGTCGCGCACCGAATCGGCGTCGTGGGCCGGAATATGTGGCTGAGTCATGGTTTCCTCTGGTGTCAGTTCATTATCTGTCCATCAGTATGGGCCGTCTCCTCAAAGGGCCACTGAAAGCGTCCTGGAAGTTTCCTGTAAACCGTTCAACCTCACAGCGAACGTTCTCCCCTCAGGAGAGCACGTCACGGACGGCCGCGTACAGGTGCGCGCCGCGCTCGACGGGCGCGTGAATCAACCGCGGGCCGCTGATGGGTTGGGCGAGCAACGACTCCAGTTCCTGAGGCTCGTCGGCGCGGGCGAAGGCCAGGTGGTACGCGGCCGCGAGCGCCTCGTAGTCGATTTCCTGCGCGACGCCGAACCAGCGGTCGTAGGCCTCGGGGCTGGTGGCGCGCCCGTGTTCGAGGGTGGCGAAGATGCCGCCGCCCTGGTCATCCGCAACGACGATATCGAGGTGGGCGCCCACGCTCGCCGCCAGGGCGAGGGAAGAGGCGTCGTGACAGGCCGTGAGGTCACCCATGACGGCGCTGACGCGCTCGCCCGAAGGGGCCGAGGCCTCGCCCGCGTATCCGGAACCCAGGCAGATACCGACGGCGGTCGCGATGGTGCCGTCGATCCCGGCCTGGCCGCGGTTCGAGTGGACGACGCGTCCCTCCAACGTGGGGACGGCCAGGTCGAAGGCGCGCACGGGGTTGGAGGCGCCGAGGACGAGGGGGCCGCTCGTGGAGGCGGCGACGGCTCGCGCCAGGTCGAGCATGGTCCGGCCCGAACCGGCGGCGAGCAGAGTCTCGATGCGCTCACCTGCGTCGCGAGCGGCGTCGCGTATGCGAGAGGCCCACTCGGCCTGAGCAGCACTGATCGGCTCCCGGGCGGGCTCGAGGTCGGCGACGACGACCGAGGCGTTGCCCGAGACGTCGACCCACGGGGCGTGCGGATCGACGAGGATGACGCGCACCTCGGGTCGCGCGAGGAGCGCGTGGATGGGGCGGGATAGCGTCGGACGCCCGGTCACGACGACCACGTCGATCTCTCGCCCCAGCGACGAAGCCACGAGGGACTGCTCGAAGGGGGTCACTCCCCCGCCCTTCCACGCACCCGACGCCGATTCCGCGAACAGCGGGAAGCCCGCAGCGCGGGACCACTCACGGGCGCGAGGCGATGCCCCCTCACCCGCAACAATCAGCCCGGCGGCGGCAGGTCCAACCACGTCCTCCCAGCGCTCAGGCGTCACGGAGGCTCGCAGCACCCGGGTCGGACGAGGAACGAACGAAGCCCCTGCCTTGTCCCCGGAGTCACCAGCGGGACGGGCGGGGGTCAGCGGATCACGGAACGCAACGTTGATCTGCACGGGGCCAGGCGTGCCACTGGGAGCCCCGCAGGCGGCGGCGACCGCGCGGGCGAGGTGGCCAACCAGGGAGGGCGAGGCCTCCTGCGGCTCCAGATCAATGCTCGCGCGCACGTGCGTGCCAAAGAAACCGGCCTGGTCGGTGGCCTGGGATGCTCCGACGCCGCGCAGCTCGCCGGGGCGGTCGGCCGTCAGAAGGAGAAGCGGCAGGCGCGCGTGGGAGGCCTCGAGGACCGCGGGCGCAAGTTCGGCGACGGCGGTTCCGGAGGTGACGACGATGGCGGGCAGTGCCCCGGTACGGGCCAGGCCGACGGCAGCAAAACCTGCGCCGCGCTCATCCAGGACGGCGCGCGCGTCACCGCCGAAAGAAGCCACTTCGAGGGCATAGGCGAAGGGCGCGGAGCGCGATCCCGGGCAGTACAGGACGTGCGTGACGCCCAGGGCATCCAGGGACGAGAGGATAGCGCTGGCGGAATCGACGGAGGGCATGCGCTCAGCCTACCGGGAGCCCGCCCTCAGATGCTCAGCCATGCCTTCGAGGCGCATGCCCCAGCGGGAGACGAGGTCGCCGTCGACCGGAGTGCGGTCGATGAGGTCCTGGTCCGGCTCGAGGCGCCCCACAGGCAGGAGGCCACGCTCGGGAATCAGGGGCTGGGTCACGTCGCCCACCAGCAGCGAGGCGGTGGCCAGTCCCGCGGCCCGGGGCACACCGGGCACGGCGGCAGCCGCGGCGACACCGACCGACAGGCCGACAGACGTCTCGAGGGCGGAGGACACGACCACGCCGAGGCCGCTCTTGCGGGCGACCTTCAGGGCAGCACGCACGCCTCCGAGGGGCGCGACCTTGATGATGACCACGTCAGCGGCCTCCTTGCGGGCCACCGCCAGAGGGTCCTCAGCGCGGCGGATCGACTCGTCGGCGGCGATCGGCACGTCCACGGATCGGCGCACCTGCGCCAGTTCATCCACCGTCAGGCAGGGCTGCTCCACGTATTCGATGGGGACAACGCCGGCGGCCGCAGCCATTGCAGGGATGGCCTCGCGAGCCTGATCGACCTCCCACGCGCCGTTGGCATCGAGGCGGATCATCGCCTGCCCGCCCACGGTCTCACGCAGGGCGTCGGCGACGGCGGCGATGCGCGCGCAGTCTCGCCCAACGCTGACGCCGGGCTCAGCGACCTTGATCTTCGCAGTCGCGCAGCCGCCCGAGGCCTTCACGCGCTCGTAGGCTTCCTCAGGCGAAATGACGGGGATCGTGACGTTGACGGGCACGAACTTGCGCCGAGGCACCGGCGGGAAACGGCGAGCGGATTCAAGGGCTGCGGCCAGCCAGCGCGAGGACTCCAGATCGCCGTAGTTCCAGAAGGGCGCGGCCTCTCCCCAACCAGCGTGTCCGTGCAGGAGGAGCCCCTCGCGGCAAGTCACGCCACGGAAACGCGTCGTCATCGCTATCTTGTACACAAGGATGTCGTCGACGCCTTCGAGGGCGTAACGCGTTTGATGACTGAGCGTGCGCATCGGAATGCGCATGAGCGTCGGTTGCTGCGCTGCGTTCACAAGAACACTCCTTACTTCCCGGTAATATTATCACGCAACCTCGCACTATCAACAACTCCTACACACATCACCTCGTAATCCATTGCGCAGTAAGTGCGACAAAGTGACAGACTCTCTAGAGCGATTGGACACGTGGTATGTAGGCGCGTCTCACAGAACACAGCTGCACCTGTCAAGAAGGCTCATAGAATGGTTACTGCGCAGTAGACTTTGTTTCGTTTGGTTAGCTTGCGCACCCCATAGCCCCACATGAGCTTGTCGGCCCAGACTCATCGGTAACGCCACCCCCCCTCTCGAGCACACGCACCCCGACGCCTGCCACCGCCTCGTCGATTAGAATCCGACACATGAGCGCTCTCCCCTTCGTCTCCGACACCTTCGACCCGACCCGCTGGCGCGAGGTCGAGGGTTTCGATTTTGCCGACATCACCTACCACCGCGGCATCTCGCGCGGCCCCGAGGTGGACGGCCGCCCCCAGGGCGCCGACATGCCGGTCGTGCGCATCGCCTTTGACCGCCCCGACATCCGCAATGCCTTCCGCCCTGGGACGGTCGACGAGCTGTACCGCGCGCTCGACCACGCGCGCCAGACCTCCTCGGTCGCGGCCGTCATCCTGACGGGCAACGGTCCCTCGGAGCGAGACGGCGGATACTCCTTCTGCTCGGGCGGCGACCAGAGGGTGCGAGGCCGCGACGGCTACCGTTACGAGGTCGAGGGGGCGGACCCCGAGGCCGCCACCGCCCAGCGCCGCGAGCAGATCGACCCCGCGCGCGCCGGACGCCTCCATATCCTCGAGGTTCAGCGCCTGATCCGCACGATGCCGAAGGTCGTCATCGCGGCCGTCCCCGGATGGGCGGCAGGCGGCGGCCACTCCCTCAACGTGGTCGCGGACCTGTCGGTGGCGTCCATCGAGCACGCGGCCTTCATGCAGACCGACGCGAACGTCGGATCCTTCGACGCTGGCTACGGCTCGGCGCTCCTGGCCCGACAGGCCGGCGACAAGCGGGCGCGCGAAATCTTCTTCCTCGCCGAGCGCTACGACGCTCAGAACGCCGAGCGTTGGGGCGTCATCAACCGCGCCGTCCCGCACGCCCAGCTCGAGGAGACCGCCCTGGAGTGGGCCTCAACCATCGCGACGAAGTCCCCCCAGGCCATCCGCATGCTGAAGTTCGCCTTCAACCTGGCCGATGACGGGCTGGCCGGCCAGCAGGTCTTCGCCGGGGAGGCCACGCGCATGGCCTATATGACGGCCGAGGCCCAAGAGGGGCGCGACGCCTTCCTCGAGCACCGCGCCCCCCGCTGGGAGGACTACCCCTACTACTACTGAGGCATCGCCCATCGGCAGCTGCTCATCGGGCAGCCTTGCTCGTCGGCAGCCCCGATACGGAGCCCGGGGATCTCGCCGATCCTGGGGCTCCGCCCGTCTCACGTGAGGTAGACGCGCGCCTCCCATGGCTCCAGGACTGTCGGTACTCCCCGGTCCTCCTCGGACAGGTCGCGGTTGGCCAGGAGGAGACCCCCGCTCACCCCGCGCATCGCATCACCGAGGGAGGCGGGCTGGGAGGAGAGGTTGACGAGGACCGTTGCCACGGCCTCGCCGAGGGTGCGGCGATAGGCGAAGATCGCGGGCGAGGGAGTGTCGATACGCTCGAACGCACCGGCCGCGATGACGGGCAGGCCGTGGCGGATGTCCGCGAGCGCGCGGTAGTAGGCATGCACGGAGGAAGGGTCGTCGACCTGGGAGGCGGCGTTGATCTCGCGATAGTTCGGGGTGACGCCGATCCACGGGGTGCCCTCCGTGAAGCCCGCGTTCTCGCTTGCGTCCCACTGGACGGGGGTGCGCGCGTTGTCGCGGCCGGTGAAGGCCAGCCCCTTCAGGACGGCCTCGGGGCTCTCCCCCGACTCCACCGCCTCACGGTAGTAGCGCAGCGCCTCGACATCCCGATAGTCCTCGATGCCACCGAAGACGCCGTTGGTCATGCCGAGCTCCTCTCCCTGGTACACGTAGGGCGTGCCGCGCAGCATGTGCAGGGCGGTAGCCAGGGCGGTGGCCGACTCGTAGCGCCACTCCTCGTCACCGAAGCGGCTGACAGCGCGCGGCTGGTCATGATTATCCAGGTAGAGGCTGTTCCACCCGACCTCGCCCTGGGCCTCCTGCCAGGCGCTCAAACAGTCGGCGAGCTCGCCGGGCCGCAGCGGGCGCGGATGGAACTTCCCCGCTTCGAGGCCGAGGTCGACGTGGTCGAACTGGAACACCATGTCGAGCTCGCGCCGCGCCGGGTCCGTGAAGAGCAGGACGTTGTCGCGGCGCACGCCGGGGCACTCGCCGACCGTCATGGTGCCGCTGCGGTCCTCGAAGACCTCGCGGCGCATCTGCGCGAGATATTCGTGCAGGTGGGGACCCTGCGAGAAGTGCGGGAAGCCCTCGCCCCACGCGCGCCCGGGGTAGACGATCCCGTCGGGCAGGCCCGGGTTCTTCGAGATCAGGTTGATGACGTCCATGCGGAAGCCGTCGACGCCGCGGTCGAGCCACCAGTTCATCATCTCGTAGACGGCCGCGCGAACCTGCGGGTTGTCCCAGTTCAGGTCGGGTTGCTTCTTGTGGAACAGATGCAGGTAATACTGTCCCGTGGCCTCGTCCCACGCCCAAGCCGAGCCAGAGAAGAAGGACCCCCAGTTGTTGGGCTCAGCTCCGGCCTCGCCGCCCACGCACCCGGGGCGAGGATCGCGCCAGATGTACCAGTCACGCTTCGGGTTATCCCGCGAGGAACGCGACTCGACGAACCACGGGTTCTCGTCGGAGGAGTGGTTGACGACCAAGTCCATGACGAGGCGCATGCCCCGCTCGTGGACGCCCTCCAGCAGGCGGTCGAAGTCCGACAGGGTGCCGAACATCGGGTCGATGTCGTAGTAGTCGGCGATGTCGTAGCCGTTGTCGGCCTGCGGGGAGGCGTAGATCGGCGAAAGCCACAGGACGTCCACGCCGAGGGCCTGCAGGTAGTCGAGCTTGGAACGGATCCCCTCGAGGTCACCGAAGCCGTCGCCGTTGGAATCCTTGAAGGAGCGCGGGTAGATCTGGTAGACGACCGCGCCCTTCCACCACTCGTCGGCCCCCAGGCCGTTGCCGTGGGGGTGTAGCGCATCGTTACAGAAGAACATGGAGCACCTGCCATACGTTGAGGTCGGGCACGTCGGCCCGCTGCCATTAGGAGCAGACTACCGTGTCTGACTTGCCTCGCCCCACCGTATGCCGCGGCGTGGGTCAAAGCCGCCTCCAATCAAAAGCCGTCCAACACGGCCCCTCCAGTGGCATTTCCGCGACAAAACTCGCCCAACACGGCGCAAAAACGCCGATTTCCCACCCGCAAAGGCGATAACGGTTTCAATCCCACACAGACACAAGCAAGCAAAGGCGACCGCGGTTTCAGGCCACCTGGCCACCTGGCCAACAGGGCCTGGCTGCGGCACCCGTGGGGCCACAAACACCCACCACGGACATGACAAAGTGGGCCGGAACCTCTCGGTTCCGGCCCACCCTCGATGCTCAGTGGCGATCAGCAGCGCACGGCGCCCGTCAGTAGTGCACGACCACCGTGTCGCCCATGTCGGTCCAGTCGTAGATGAACTTCGCGGCATTGACGGGCATGTTCACGCAGCCGTGGGAGCCGCCGTAGCCGCTCCAACCGAAGGAGGAGCGCCAGGGGGCACCGTGCATGGCGTAGGAGCCGGTGAAGTAGGTGACCCACGGGACGCCTTCGGTCTCATACTTGGAGCCGTCGGCGTTTTCACCGCGCATGGTCTGCACGTCGTACTTGAGGTAGACGTGGAAGGTGCCGGTGACGGTCGGCGTGTCGGGGGCACCGGGGACCATGTAGAAGGGGCCGCCGGCGACCTTGCCGCCGACATAGGCGGTGACGGAGGCATCGGTGAGGTTGATGTCGACCCACTTTTCGCCCTCGGCGGCCTGGTAGACCAGGTTTTCGGTGCCTTCGGCGACATGCTTGGTCTCAGAGCCGGGCTCGACGTCGTCGTAGTGGAACAGGCCCTCGTAGGCCTTGCCGTCGGTCATGGCGGCGACGACGTCCTTGGTGATCTGTTCGGTGTTGTTGGTCTTGAGGCCCTTCTTGCCTTCGCGGGCAACGGTCAGGACGTTGCCTTCGGAGTCGACGTTGTCGACGCGGTTTTCGGGCTTGACGTCGGTCTTGGCGGCCAGGGCGTTGACCCAGTCGGCGACCTTGACGATGCTGATCGAGGGCGTGTCGAGGCTGCCGTCGGCCTTGGTGAGGAATTCGACCCACTGGACCTTGTCGGAGCGCTTGGCGGTGAAGGTGTCGATGCCGTCGGAGATTTCGATACTCGTCTCGAGGAGGGCGTTGGCCTTCTCGGCGGCGGCTTCGGCGTTCTCGGTGGTGATGGAGGGTTCCATCTCGCGCACACTCACGTCCTGGGTGACGGAGGTGAGGGTGGCCCCCGCCTGCTTGACGGCGGAGGCGACGTCCTCGGTGGACACGCCGTTTCCTTTTTGCGAGGGAGTGAAGGTGAAGGATTCGCCGTCCTCGGCAACAATGACCGCAGCGTCCTTCACGTCCGAGGTGAGCATCGAGTTCGCGGCCGCGGCGAGCTTCTTGACGGACTCTTCGCTGACGGTGACGACGGGCTCGACGTCGCGCTCGGAGAAGAGGGCGCTGACGAACGCGGGAAAGGACGTTGAGCCCTTCATGGCGGCGTCGGCAGTCTCGTCGGCCTGGACCGTGATACCTGCTTCGTTAAGCGAGGCCTCGGTGGTCTTGCCTTCGACGGTGAGCGTGACGGTAGCGGCGTCGGCGCGCTCGTTGACGGCGGCGATCACCTGGTCGCGAGTCATGCCAGCGACGGACGTACCGGCGACGGACGTACCCGGCAGGGCACGTCCGGAGTAGTTGGCCGCATACACGATGCCGGCGCAGACGACAATGAGGACGAGGGCGCTCACGACGCCAATCGTCCATCTGGTTTTCAAGGAAAGTTTTTTGAGCATCGTGTCCTATCGTATAACCTCATGCATGCCCACGTGGAGATTCCATTGAGTTTTCAGCTGCGTTATCTGCCACAAGGAATTGGGCGCATTTTAGCCATTTCGACCGACAAACGTGATTATTGCCGCGAGGCCCCTCACCACCTGCGAGAACGCAAGAGCTTATCCTGGTTGCATATGCGTTCGCCGTCGACTTTGGGAGGCTCATCATGACTGCGCCGCGACTTCTTGTTGTGCCCGGAGGCACCGCTATTGGTGCGGTCGCTCTGACGAATGCATCGATTCATAAGCTCGTGGAACTCTACGAGGAGCGCCAGGCAGACCCGAATCATCCGGCGCCGCACACGGTCGTCGTCTTGCGCGCACCTGAGGATGTGCCCCCGGCAACCCTTCGCGGCTCTGCGGCGCCCCCCGAGGAGGCTTTCCCGGCGGACCGCTACCCCGGCCTCGCCGAGCGCATGAACCACGATCCGCATTTCTTCGACGGCATCGACCTAGTCGTCCCGACGTCGGGGTCAAGCGCGGGCTCCCCGCGCCTCGTTGGCCTGTCGATCGAGGCACTCGTGGCCTCGGCGAAAGCGACCGAGCTTGCCCTGGATGGCCCGGGCCGTTGGATCTTAGCGATGCCCGCGCACCACATCGCTGGCGCGATGATCCTGCTGCGCGCAGCGGTCGCGGAGACGAATCCGCAGATCGTCGACATCTCCGAAGGCTTCGACCCCCGTGCACTCCTGCCCGCGATTCAGGGCGCCACGCAGGACGACATGCCCGGCTACCTGTCGCTCGTGCCAACCCAGCTCGCCCAGTGCCTCGAGGCTGGCGAGGAGGTCGTGGGGCCGATGCGCTCGCTGACGGCGATACTCGTGGGCGGGGCGGCGACCAACCAGCAGCTGTTCGCACGCGCGACCGAGGCTGGCCTGAAGGTGCACCTCACCTACGGCATGACGGAAACTGCGGGCGGCTGCGTCTACGACGGCAAGCCCCTGCCGGGCTCGTCGGTGCGCGCGGTGGATTGGGACGGGCGTACGCGCCTGGCGATCCACGGCCCGACGCTCATGACCCGCTACTTGGACGCGGAGAGCCCTTTCTTCGACGAGGGTGGCCACCGTTGGCTGCTCACCGGAGACCTGGGCATTATCCGGGCTTCCGGGACGGTGGAGGTGCGCGGCCGCGCGGATGACGTGATCGTCTCGGGCGGCCTGTCGATCGCACCGGGGCCGGTGCGCCGCGCGGTGCGCTCGTTCGAGGGCGTGGCGGACGCGTGGATCATGGCGACGCCGGACGAGAAGTGGGGGCACGTGGTGACTGCGCTGGTGGTTCCGGAGCAGGTGCCGGCGGATTCGCTAGAGATGGCTGAGCTTGGTTCCGCGGTCCGCGAGCACACGGCGGCTCGTATTGGTCGCGCGCAGGCTCCCCGCCGGGTTGTGGCGGTCGAGGCCCTCCCCTACCTGGGGTTCGACAAGGTCGACCGCGCTGCCGCAGCGCAGGCCGCCGCCGAGGCCTCGGGCACTGAACGGGAGTGGGTGCGCTAGCCCGCTGCCCGGGCGAGAGTTCGCTCCAACTACACTGGTGGGCATGGCTTCCGTTTCGAATTGGATTGAAGGCGCTCGCCTGCGCACCCTCCCTGCCGCCGCTGCACCCGTGATCGTGGGGTCGGCGGCCGCGCACTACCTGGGGGGCTTCAGCGCGGCGCGCGCTGCCCTGGCGCTGCTCGTGGCACTGGCCCTGCAGGTGGGGGTCAATTACGCGAACGATTATTCGGATGGCATTCGCGGGACGGACGATAATCGCAAGGGGCCTGCACGCCTGACGGGCGGGGGCCTCGCCAAGCCGAAGACTGTGCTGGCGGCGGCGCTGGGTTCGTTTGCACTGGCTGGGGTCGCGGGCCTCGCGCTGGTTGCGATTTCTGGTACCTGGTGGTTGATCGCCGCGGGCGTCGCGGCCGTGGTCGCGGCGTGGTTCTATACGGGCGGCAAGCACCCCTACGCCTATATGGGCATCGGACTGTCAGAGCTCATGGTGTTCGTATTCTTTGGCCTGCTGGCGTGCGTGGGCACGACGTGGACGCAGGTGCAGTCGGCCCCGTGGTGGCTGTGGATGAGCGCGTCGGCCCTGGGCCTGCTGTCGGTGGCCCTGCTGATGGCCAATAACATTCGAGATATTCCGACGGACCGGGAGTCGGGCAAGATGACGGCGACGGTGCGCCTGGGGGACCGGACGTCGCGCTGGGTGTTTGCGGCGTGCGCGTGGCTTCCGGTCATGATGATCGCGGTGCTCGGCGCGGGGGTTGGCTTGCATCCGCTGGCGACGTGCGCGCTGGGCGTGGGCGCGGGCGCGTGGGCGGTCGGCGTGAGCCTGCCGGTCCTCACCGGCGCCTCGGGTCGCGACCTCATCACGGTGCTGCGCAACACCGGTTTTTTCACGCTGTCGTGGAGTATTCTCGCGGCGATCGTCCTCGTGATTGCGTAGGTTTTCATCGACGAGGCCGGGGCTCCACCCGCTCACGAGGCCTCGCCGGGCGACGAAATACGACCGCCTGTCAGGTAGGATGACCTACAGCACTACTCACCGTTTACGCGGAGGCCACGATGAGCAATGATTCCTACACGGCGGGCGCGCATGCCCCGATGGGCGCGGTTGCCCCGGGTTCGGTGGTGAAGCCGTGAACTGGTTGAGCGTTCTTCAATGGGACCCCACCCCCCTTCGGGACTATTCCTCCAAGTGCACCTCCATGCAGCAGCAGTTGCAGACCGCTGCTGATGACCTCGTCGCCGACCTCAATAGCCTGACCGGCACTGGACGGACCGTAACGGCCGCCCAGGATAAGCTCCGTAAGCGCATCAAAGCGATCGAAGACCTGGTCAATTACTTGATCGGTGCGAGTGAAATCGCTTCAGAAGCTGTGCAAGGCATCAGCAAGATTAAGGCTGATGTCGAAGACGTCAAGCAGTTAGCGGATTCGTACAGCATCCACATTGATACGAGCGGAGTTGCTTCTTTCCTTCGTTCTGTCGCTGACGAAATCATCGATTTCCTGAAGGATCCCCTTAACCGCACGAAGCTCCTGGCGCGAATCACTCAGCGTATCGCCGCAATTATTGCCGAGGCCGACGCTCTTGCCCTCGAGCTAGCGACGATGATCAGAGCCCTCGATAAGGGAACTTTCGACAACGGCGTGCATTACACCGCTACGGGTTCAAGTCGCCCGACGCTACCTCCGAAGAGTGCTTCTCCTGAGCAAGTAGCAACCTGGTGGAATGCCTTGTCCGAGAAGGACAAGCAGTGGATGATCGAGCAGCATCCGGACGTCATCGGCAACCTCGAGGGCGTCGACTACACGTCGCGCAATCAGGCGAACCGCATCATGCTTCCGCGCCTTCAGAAGCAGGCAGAGGATGAACTCCAGCAGTTCTACGATACTTACGGCACGTCCATCCCCGTGACGCCTGAGAATGCCGGGTTACTCGCTGAAGAGAAACGCCTGAAAGACCGCGTGACAGCGCTCGATAACATCGACGCAACCCTCAAGAACGAGTCCGACGGTGTTCCCCGCTACCTGATGCAGCTTGACCCGAGCGGGCCAAATATACTCGCGGCCGTCTCACAGAATAACCCCGACGACTCTCAGCACATCGGCGTCATCGTGCCCGGCATGACGACGAGCGTCGCAGGGAACGGCGAAGGCGGCTCCATCCTCGATTACGACGGTCACGCCACAGTCATGCGACAAGCGGCGCAAGCGGCCGCAAAGCCCGGAGAAAAGGTCGCGATGGTCGAGTTCTTCGGATACGACGCCCCAGGCAGTCTCGTCGGAGCATCAAACACCTGGATGGCTAACAACGGCGCACCGAAGCTAGCACGCTTCTTGAACGGCATCGATGCTGTGCGCGAGCACGGTGCTGGCGATGCCCACATCACCGTCGCCAGCCACTCCTATGGATCGACCACGGCGGGCATCGCCGCGACACTCGTGGGAGACGGCGTCATCGACGATCTTGTCCAGTTTGGCTCGCCCGGATCAGGCGTCCAGGACGTGGGCGAGTTCCACGTCCCTGAGGGACACCTCTATGTGAGCGCTGCTCCCTACCTTCACGATGTGGTGCAGGGCGTCGGACCGGATGATTGGTTCGGGAAGAACCCCGACACGATGGATGGCTACAAGCACCTCTCAGGGGACGTCGGTCCCGCTCCGAGCTCCTATCGACCGTGGGATCAACACAGCGGCTACTTCCAGAAGGACACCCAGGCGAACCAGGATATCGCCAGCGTCATTGGAGGGAATCCGCCCTCATGAGGAAGTTCTTCACCGCCCTTCTCACACTTTTTTCAGTTATCACATGCGCCGCATGCGCACCATTTCTTGGAGGATCCATGACCCCGAGCGCCCCCCCGGTGAAATCCGTCGAGGCATTCCAGCACGACCTCGAGCCCACCATCATCACGGCACGTAATGAGCTCGTCACCGCCGAGAACTTCATGGCATACAAGGACAACTACTTCATTGCTGCCTACATGGATGACGGAAAGAACGTATATTCTTTCCACTCGCGCATGTTCTTCTTTACCGAGCTGGACACCGACCTGATCCGCGACACCTACAGCGCTCGCCTCCTCCCCCTCGGATTTGAGCTCTCCGAAAAGCGCTGGACCTCCAACGGAGTTGATATCGTCCAATTCCTGTGGACCCACGAGGAGTACCACGCCGTGGTCTCGGCGACGACGCGACTGGGCGAGCAAACCTCCACCTACTACTACACGGTAGGCAACCCCTCAGATGGATCCAACGGTGATCCCAAACAGCTGATCGACCAGCCCGGACGCATCCCCGACTGGTTCGACCCCAACCTCCCACCGGCAGGACAAGGATGACGCCACAAGCAACCGCACGCCGAGGAACGCGACCACTCGTGCTCCTCGCGCGTATGCGCCGCGGGTGAGAAAGTAGCTCAGCGCCCGCGGCGGTACAGGTATTCGTGCAGCCAGTCGCCCGCGATGCCGGTCACTGCGGCGACGACGCAGACGAGGGCGACAGCCCGGAATGCGTCCGAGGCGAGCCACGGCGTGAACACGCCGATGCCGATCGCGGCGCTGCCCTGCATGGCGAGGTCGTTCATGGCGACGGCGCGCCCATTCTGTCCGGGGGCGACGGTCGCGAACACGGTGTCGTAGATGGGTGTGAACAGGGCGCCGAAGCCCGCGTAAATGAGGCACATCGCGGCGGTGATGACCCACGTTCCCATGCTCATGCACAGCGCGAGGAGGGCGGTGCCCGTCAGGATGAAGCCGATGCACGCGCGCACGGTCCGCCCGCGTCCGATGCGTGACATGACGGCGCCCGACGTCATGGCGGTGGTCAGGGCGACGCAGTAGGCGGGCAGGAGACGCACGGACACCTGGGCGGGGGTGAGCCCGTAGTAGGCGGCGCCGATGCCGTTCATGAGGGGCGCGACCGTGAAGTTCATGCAGTAGACAATCAGGATGAGGCTGATCGAGCGCGCCCACGGCACGTTCGTGAAGAAGGAGCGTGTGATGAAGGGGGCGCGCGCACGCCCAATGTAGCGCCAGAAGAGGACGCCCCCGAGGACGAGGCCGGCGATGAGCCACCAGCGCGGGTTCGCTGCAGCCAGAGTGAGCAGGAGCGCCAGGGAGGAGAAGATCGCGAGGCCAACGACGTCGACGCGTCCGGCGCGGGCGCGCGCGGGGACTCGGCGCCCCATGATGGGCAGGCACGCAAGGCCGGCTAGCGGGATGAGGAGGAGGAGCGCCCAGTTGATGTCGGCGAGCATGCCGCCCGAGAGCATACCGATCGCGGTGCCGCCCTGGAAGGCCGCGCACATGAGGCCCACGTAGAGGCCTCGTTTCTTCGGATCACGGATGGCGGTCGCCAGGATCATGTACGCGGAGGCGGCCGCCTGGTAGCCGAGGGTTTGGAGCGCGCGGGCCACGATGACACCGAGCAAGGACGAGGAGAAGGCGAAGCCGAGCAGCGAGCCCGCGACGATGAGCGCGATGCCCACGTCGACGATGCGGCGTAGCGGGATGAAGTCGCCGAGGGTCCCGTAGAGGAAGCAGGCGACGCCGAGGATGATGCCGGGAATCGCGGTGATCAGGCCGGAGGCGTCCCCCGCGCCGATGTCCTGGGCAACGCGCAGGTAGACCAGGTTGAACCCTTGAAGGGAGACGGTGCCGAGGGCGTAGATGCCGAGAAGCGGCAGGAGCACGCGCGCGGGTCCGTCCGCGTATTCGCCGTCCGTGGCGACGGTGCGCATGTTGACCGCGGTGGCCGAGGCATCCCCTCGGATCACCCGTGAGGGGACTGTGGTGACGCGGCAGGTGGGACCTGCCGCTCGCGATGAGATGAAGAATCGGAGCGTGCGCACGGCGATTAGTTCACCATAAATCAACCGTTTAGCAGTATTGCAGGAAACTAGTGCGCGAATGAAGCTGCACTTAACACTTCGTATGGGCTAACCCGCACCACCAACTTCGCCAAGGAGCCGCCACAATACGCGACGACACCACTGTGACGTGGCACAATAGAGCATCCCATCGCAAAGGAGCTCTCATGGCACGCGTCATTGTCGTCGGTTCCATCAACCAGGATGTCACGGTCACGGTCGACCGTTTCCCCTCCCCCGGCGAAACACTCTCTGGCACCTCGCTCACCTACAGCCTCGGCGGCAAAGGCGCGAACCAAGCGGCCGCCGCCGTACACTCGGGAGCCACCGTCATCTTCGTCGGCGCGCTCGGCTCAGACCCCTCGGGCCAGCGCCTGCGCTGCGACCTAGCATCCCACGGCGTGGACGTCACGCACCTGCGCGAGGCCGACGGCCCCTCGGGAACCGCACTCATCACGGTGGCCGCATCGGGAGAGAACACGATCATCCTGGACGCAGGCGCGAACGCGACCGTGAGCATCACACCAGCCAAGGCCTCGTTGTTCCCCGCCCCCTCCGACATCGTCGTCCTCCAGGCGGAGATCCCCGAGCGCGCCAACGCCGAAGCCCTCGCATGGGCGCATTCCTTCGGCGCGCGCGTCCTGCTCAACCTCGCCCCCGCGCGCCCGACGGACCCCGCGCTCATGGCGCGCACGGACATCCTCGTTGTCAACGAGACGGAGGCCGGCCTCACGCTCGGTATGCCCGCCCCCTCTGGCCCCATGGAAGCGATCGGCGTCGCGCGCGCACTACGAGGCCTCGGCCCCAAGCACGTCATGGTCACCCTGGGCGCGGATGGGGCTGCGTGGGCGTCAGGCAGCCAGGCCGGGCACTGCCCCGCTCTCACCCTCGGCGAGGCCGTGGACACCACCGGCGCCGGGGACGCGTGCGTGGGTGCACTGGCGGCCGCGATGGCCCTCGGCAAGCCCTTCGACGAGGCCGTGGCCGACGGTATCCGGGCCGGCTCGACCGCGGTCCTCGCGCCGGGCGCCGCCCCCTCGTACGTAGCGCTCCCCCGCGTGACGCGCGCCTAAGCGCCACACGGAACGCCCCCGATTGCTCCGGGAGTGAACGCGCCAGCGTGAGGCGCCCCACGCCCCTATGCTAGGGGCATGGCCAGAATCGCCCTCGTCGTCGCAATGCTCGCAGTCACCATCTACGCTGCTGCCGACTGGCACCGCACGCCCGAAGACGAGATGCCCGGAAAGATCGCCAAGCCGATATGGCTCATGATCATCCTGTTCACCGCGACGGTCGCCGCCATCGGCCCCATCGCGTGGCTCGTCCTGCGGTGGGTATCCCGCGCAGAAAAGAAGCAGACGCGCACGCCCCAGGCCCCCAAGCGCCCCTCCGCCCCCGACGACGACCCCGAGTTCCTCTTCCGCCTCGAGCGCGACATCCAGCGTAAGCGCCGCGAGGAAGAACGCCGCGAGCGCGAGCGCCGCAAGCGCTCCGACGGCGACGCATCCGACCCCACCGAGGCCTCGGGCGACGAGGCCCACTAAGGGACACCGTTACCATCCACCTCAGGCGCTGCTTATCGCACGCCTCAGACGCGCCCTACCGCAGCGCGACCCGATACCCCCGCCGCTGCGGTCAGCCCGGACGCTGCGGTCAGCGGCGCAGATCCGCCTGCGAATCCCCCGGCGTCATATCCTTCGCAATCGCGACGAGGTCCGCCGCAGGCTCCGCGTAGGGCGTACCCACAAGCGTCGCACCCGAAAAAATGAACGACGTGATCGACGCGAGCGCGCAGTGGCGTGACTTCGGAGAATGAGGCAACGGCTGGCCATTCACGAAACGCGTCAGCGTCACGATCGGATTCTGATGCGACACCACCAAAGCCTCGTGCCCCCGCGCCGCACGCAAAGCCGACGACAGTGCCGCGCTCATGCGCGACGCAACATCGCGATACGGCTCACCCCACGAGGGACGCAGCGGATTGCAGTAGTACTTGTAGTACTTCGGATTCGCCAGCATCGCCCGATTCGAATTCACCGGCAGCCCCTCGAACACATTATCGGACTCAATGAGACGCGGATCCGACTCAATCGTCAGCCCATACGCCGCCGCCGTCGGCGCCGCCGTCAACTGCGCGCGCAGCAGCGGCGAAGAAATCACACGCGTAATATCCGCACCCGAATCCACCAGGTACTCCGCGGCGCGAGCAGCCATCGCATGGCCCAGCTCCGTCAGCCCAAAACCAGGCAGACGCCCATACAAAACACCGTTCGGATTGTCCACCTCACCGTGGCGCATAACATGAATAATGGTGCGTTCCATAACACCCAAGTATAGGGGCCCAGATACACGAGAGGCCCGACCAAAAGGCCGGGCCTCCGCTCGCTCACTTCTTGTTGCGACGCTGGTGACGCGTCTTGCGCAGGAGCTTGCGGTGCTTCTTCTTCGCCATGCGCTTGCGGCGCTTCTTGATGACGGAGCCCATGGGGTTCCTCCCTCGTAGTGTGTGCGGCAGAGGTACTACCGCTGATGGATGATGGGTGCCCGAGACGGGCACATCGTGCCTATACTACCCGCCAATGACGCGAGCCTGGTCACCAGAGTGATCCGCCATACCAGCCTGGATCATCTGAGCGACCGCGGCCTCCGGGACTCGGAAGCTCTTTCCGACGCGAATCGCGGGCATTTCGCCACTGTGAATCAAGCGGTACACAGTCATCTTAGAGACGCGCATGATGTCCGCCACTTCCGTGACAGTCATAAAACGCGGCGCCGACTGCTGTTCCATTTACTGACTCCCAGGATACTCGCGAGGCGCGCTAAACCCGATTCGTTCACCGCTTACGTAGCCTCACGAAATATACTACTGCCCAACCACATGGAAACTGCAACT
>ERZ773063.459-NODE-459-length-26994-cov-3.961172_pt1 | contig 26994 bp, 23 predicted proteins | sample MGYA00580625_ERZ773063 | MGnify/ENA primary metagenome ERZ773063 (study PRJEB29015, sample SAMEA2738022) | human oral metagenome | biome: human oral; feature: human-associated habitat; material: dental | place: China | collected 2042 ... | reverse complement strand
TAATATAGATATAGATGTCTATTCTTTTAATTTAAATAATCTGGAAATTTAGAAGAAACATTTGACATCTCCTCTCCATATATCCATATTCCATCTGGCTGTTTAGCTTTAATTTCATCAATATATTTCCTAGATAACTTCAAATAGTAATGTATAGGGTATTTTAGAAATATACGTAAAGACAATAGATGTAAAGATATTATTCTTCTAAACCATTGCGGTATAGGCATAATATGAATACGAACAGTCAAAGTATTCTCAGACTCCTTAATCTTATCAAAAGGCAGATTATTTAAATTAAAAGAATAGACATCTATATCTATATTATCATTCTCACTTAAATTAAGTTCATTTTTAACCCATGATGAATTCCTATGAAGCATCATATGATAAGGAAGAGCCGAAGTGCCCTTGTAGTTTTCCTTATAGGGTGTCATATTTGATATAAAAACTATTTTCATAAAATCACACAATCTTCTGACGAAATATTGAAAATATATTATTTTAATTTGTCGGAATTCTAAATATTGGTCTTATAAACTTATCATTTGTATAGTTATAATCGTATTCATACATTTCATAAATCCATAATTCACCGCTTGGAATACCATCTGCTAAGAAAGTTTTATATGGAGTAAGATTAAAAGCCCATAAGAACGTAATTCTAACATATAAAAGTATTGATAAAAGCAATATAACTGGCTTATTCAATGTGAAAAGTCGACTTTGTGAGGCAAGAGCCGTTAGAGTATAGATTAGGCTAAAGAAGAAATACCATCCAAATCGGCCACCTTGACCAAATCGTATAAACAACAATAATATACCACAAAAAGCTATTGAAAGATTCAAGAAAACAAGTTGCTTCTTATGTTTACTATCAAAGAAATTATAATTTTTAAAGAAAAGCCAAATAAAGAAAACCGCCTCCAAAATATACTCAACTCTGAATCCACTCATTTCATCTTGATATTTACCAGTTCTTTCAGCCATTCCTTGCGTATCTCCAGCACTAGCAATCAGCATTGTCGGAATAGGACTCAATCCAACAAGAATACACAATATCAAAAAACATAAAATAGTTTTCTTTGAATATTTCTTTATAGGAATAAAATAAGCTACAGCAAACACTAATGCAGAATTATGAAACGAGTACGCTAAAGCAACAATAAGGAAAAATTTTATAGCTTTCCTCTCATATATATATTTAACCCCCTGCCATACAATACCAACAGCTAGTGCCTGCCGCATATAAGTAATAGAGAAATAGAAGAATAGACCTAAAAAAACAATAGCAGCTAACGGATAATCATTAATATACTTTCTGAATGCTTTGTAATATAGAAAATACATTAACAACGAACTAAGCAAAATAAAAATATAACGATTAGCCGTCACCTGAGAAACAAGAATTTCCCATAAAAAATAACCATATTCACGACCATTTACAAGGAATAGTAACCTTGAATAATCCCTACCTGAATCCGTAGCATCAGCTATAGTATCAAACATTTCTCCATAGATGTATCTATCATAGCCACCAATCATGTCTCCTAAGCCAATAAATAAGGCGCAATACAGAAAAAACACACCTAATAACAATGGAGAGTTACTTTTATTAGTCTTATGTGCTAATACATAATACACAAAAGCTACTATTAATATAAGAAAATACAAAAACATACTTTATATCAGAAATCTGTTTTTTTTATTATATAATATAAGAAAGTCCACATACAAATTCTTATTTGGTCTATTATAACACAAATCAGAAATACAACAATCATAAAACAGAAAAGTACTAATACAAGAGCCAAGTTAGAATACTGCATCTCTATATTACATACAATATCTCGAAAGTAAGGGAACATATATGGATTGAAATGAATAATATAAACTGCAAAACTTGATTTGGCAATTATATTTATATATTTATTTTGAAAACAGAGCTTAGTAAAAGACAACAATAAAGATATAGAAGATATTATCACTAAGGGATTATCATAACGTAACATTCGTACTGGACTATCGAAAAAATAGATTCCAATAGAAGCGAATATTGAAGTAACTATGGAAATTAGCACATAAAGTTTAAAGCTATTATTATATAAAAAGGGTATAGGATATAATCTTATATACCTTGCTGTTAGATATAAACCACAAAAGAAGACAACACTATACCCTTCAAAATAATTTGTAAACCCCGAAAGCCAACAATAATAGCATTGAAAACAATAAAAGCTTATTAGAAGCCACCTAAACTGGTTTTTACTAGCTTGCTCCACATACACATTTAATACAGGTGTCAATATATACATACCTAAGTATGCCATAACAAACCAGTATTCACCTGTTAATCCTATACTATTTTTTAAACCTTGAAAATCGAATATAGTTAATCCAGTTACTATTTCCAAAAAATAAATAACCCATATTAAGAATAAAAATTGAAAGACAAAATAACTCCCGCCTTTTAAAGATGCCTTTATCCCAAACCAACCTGAAATGAGGACGAAAATATTAACTCCTACAATACAGGCTCCTTGAATTAGGACTCGTGAAAAAGAAGATAACATATCAGAAGTAAAAACTTCCTTATTAGGAAGCCTTATAATCAAGCCATTGATATGTCCAACAAGCACAAAGAACATTGATAGAATTCTAAGTAGTTCAATGTTAGACTGCCTATTACTTATTATTTTTACGACCATATAAGTGACAGAGTTACAAATACACTATGATTAGATAAATATAGTTCTAAATTAAAAGCTAATTCATCATAAACACTAAATTCAAAATCAATCTTACAAATAATGATTTCTTCAATGAATCAAACTCTCCCTTCATCGGATATAACTGTTCTTTTTTCAATTCATCTATAATAACAGAATTGATACCAAGCTTTCCCCATTCTTTTTTATTTTTATATAAAGAGTATACCAAACCAAACAGCACATTCTGGCTTCGATTAAATATTACACTATATAACTGATGGTTTATATCCTTAAAAGACAAAGCTAACCTACGGAAAGATTTTATAATATAAATATCATCCTTAATGTATTTTATCTTCTTCTCTGGTACCATTGATTTGCTGGTAGAATTTGGATGATATATATACAGATAAGGAGTTATATCGCTAAACACAACATTCGTTGCACACGGCATAAGTCTATATGTCAACTCAACATCTTGATGTGTAATTCCCTTCACAAAGAATATATTATTATCAATAAATAATTGCTTCTTTGTAATTAAAGCACAGATTGAAGAAGGATTATAACCAGAAAGAACTGCCTCTACACCAGATAAAACCTTATTGTGCTCAAGCGTAGGCTGACTACATTCAACATCTAAATACTGTCCTCCTTCTGTTACGTTCTGAAGTTGAATAGCCAAAATATCCAAATTTTTATATTCGTCTAAAGCTTCAATAATCTTTGGCAACAGCTCACTTATAACTTTATCATCAGCATCTACACACCAAACATATTCACCTTGACAAGTTTTTATTCCATAATTTCTCGCAGTACTCTGTCCTTGATTCTCTTGAGTTAAGTATGTTACATTAGAATATCTTAAAGCATAGTCTTGAGCTATCTCTGGGGATTTATCTTGTGACCCATCATTAACGATAACTATTTCATACTCCTCTTTTAGTAGATTGGAGCCAAGAATAGAGTCTAAGCAAATCCCAATGTACTTCTCTGCGTTATACATTGGGATTATTATGCTAAGTTTATATTTATAGTCGTCCATCAACAATATCTCTATTTAAGAAGCCTTTGACGTCATAAATAACACCATTCTCATTTAATTTCTCTCTCCAGTCCGTATCAGCAAACTGCTTATGAGAAACGGCAAGAATAATAGCATCATATTTCTTATCCTTAGGCAAAGACGCGACAGCATCAATCCCATATTCTTTCTTCACTCTTTCAACATTAGCCCATGGGTCTAAGACTGTTATATTTGAAGTGTACTCAGACAATGTAGAATAGATATCAACAACCTTAGTATTACGTACATCAGGACAATTTTCCTTAAAGGTGATACCAAGTATCAAGATATTAGAATCCTTGACGAGTGCACCCTTCTTATTCATCATCTTGATTGTCTGATTTGCGACGTAATCTCCCATACCGTCATTCAATCTACGTGCTGCAGACATGATACGTGGCAAGACACCATAGACCTGTGCCTTTTGAATGAGATAATAAGGATCTACACTGATACAATGGCCACCAACTAAACCAGGATTCAACTTAATAAAATTCCACTTAGAAGCAGCAGCATCTATTACATCTCTTGTATCGATACCCATTGCATTAAAGATCTTAGCCAACTCATTCATAAACGCAATGTTAACGTCACGTTGAGAGTTCTCAATAATCTTTGAAGCTTCCGCTACTTTGATAGAAGGTGCTTTATGTGTTCCGTTAATAAGAACTGCATTATACACATTATCTACCAAATCAGCAATCTCAGGAGTAGAACCCGATGTTACCTTTTTAATTTTCTCTACAGTATGCTCCTTATCGCCTGGGTTTATACGCTCAGGAGAATAACCTGCAAAAAAGTCTTTATTGAATGTTAAGCCAGAAACTTTCTCTACTACAGGTAAACATTCTTCTTCCGTTACGCCTGGATAAACTGTTGACTCGTAGACAACAACATCTCCCTTAGAAATAACTTTACCAACCGTCTCACTTGCACCCCAAAGAGGTTTCAAGTCAGGACGATTGTTTACGTCAACTGGCGTTGGTACGGCAACAACATAAAAATTACAGTCTTTAATATCCTCAAGGTTAGTTGTACAGACAAATCCATTTTCCAAAGCAGATTGTAATAATTCATCTGATACTTCTAAAGTAGCATCATGACCAGCCATTAACGCATCAACACGACCCTGATTCATATCAAAACCAACAGTCTGAAACTTTGTTGAGAATAACCTAGCCAAAGGCAAGCCAACATAACCTAAGCCAATAACAGCTATTTTAATTTCTTTGCTTATCATATTATCTATCCTTTGTATTTAACTTAAAAATATCATTTAGAAACTTTATTTAAAGCTTTACGTAGAGCTTTGATATAACCATCGCCATTTGAGATATCTGGTTCCATATAATTTCCTTCTCCCCATTCATTCCATGATTTTAATATTAGAATTTGTTCGTCTTCAGACTTATCTTTTAATACTTCAAATGCATCTAAACAATGAAGATAAAAACTTTCTGGTGTCGAATTATAATATATCAAATCAGCCGCATGCTCACTCCTAGGACTGTGGTCCCATTGTGGAACAATCTGTGGAATAATTCTTCTATCTTTGTCTTGCTTAGTAATTAACTTTGGGAAATCCTTACTATAGTCTCTTGCACCTCGCGGACGTCCGGTAACCAGTTGCTTAAAGACACGATACATAGAAAAAAAGTTACGTTCCAATTTTCCCATTCTTCTTATTTTTTCAGCCCAAAGGGAAGAAAGACGCGCATAACTAACGGCATCATATCCTTTTTCAGTAAAGTAATTTGGAGATAATTCTGTTTTATAGCTATTTGCTACAATGTATAAGTCAGGAAAACCAGCCTCTTTAGCGAATTTTCTAAAGTTTTCGATATATATATCAGGAAGAGTAAAAGGGTCGAAAATCAATAAGAAAGGTTTATTGTCCACCTTAATGTATCTTGGGTCTTTAAAGGCTCTAAGTAGGTATTGAAAGTGTTGTATTTGATCTTCTATACCTGGATATTCTTGCTTAACTAGTAACTTATTCGGTGTCGTTTTATCCCATGATTTTGCAAACCAAGAATGATTTGCCCACCCTAAACAAAAAGGGAAATCTGGCTGGCCAGAACTTAAGACTTCATCAAAAATTTCTGACAACATCTGCTTTCCATTTCCAAACCAATAGTGCCAATAACAAAAAGCAGTAACACCAGCCTTTCTTGCCAATTCTGCTTGTTGCTCGCGCACCACTGGCAGTCTCAAATCGTAATAACCTAATTCGGTAGGAACTCTTGGTTGGTCATGTCCTTTAAAAAGAGACTTAGCACGTCCAACATTAGTCCATTCGGTGAATCCTTTTCCCCACCACTCATCATTTTCTGGTGTTGGGTGATACTGAGGTAAATAAAATGCAATTATTTTAGGCTTCATAACTACTGAATAAAACTTATATTTTCACTAAAAAAAGGAGTATACTTTATTTACAATAAAAGACCTTTCATTTTTTGTTAACCCTAATACAAAGATTACCATTACTGATGAGAAAAATGATATCATTATGACAAAAAGGAAATTTAGAATTGGTGATAAAACAAATTTACCTAAAAATAATGGTAAAATTGGCGATAATAATGTAACAACAGAAAGAGGGAGTATTACTTTCCAAATATACTCTCTTCTACTATAATGAATCAATGGAAGTGTAATCCATGCACGAACTATTAGTCCAATAAGCGCTGATATTCCAACAACGATGAAAGCCCACGCAGGATCACCATTTAGAAATCTAAATATAAAATATAAAGAGGGTAGAACTAAAAACTGAATTATATTATCCCAAATCATATATTTTTTTAGTTTCCCTATAGCTAATATTGAAATCCACAACGGATTTGACAATGATGAGATTAAAGCCCCTACTAAGACTATACGTAAGAAGACGACAGTATGGCTAGGAACAGTTCCTAACCAACAATTTAGAATAAAAGGTGCTTCTAAGAAAACTGGTAAAGACATCAAGAATAAAAGGAAATAAGAAAATTTACTACTTAACATTAATAATTCTCCCATTCGCTTAAAATTTTCTTGTGAACAGGATTTAGTTATTTGAGGATTGATAGCAGTCTGGAAGTTAAGAACGAATTGTCCCATAACCCCTTGAACTTGCAGAGCAATACCTCGTGCAGCATTAACAACAGGTCCAAAAAAGACATTTAAAATAAGATTCACACCTTGTGTGTTAAGAATCCAAAATATATTACCACTTAAAGTCCACCCTGACATTGTTAGAATTTCTTTTAATTGCTTCTTATCTAATTTTGCGGGAGCACGTACTTCTTCGAAATGCTTACTGCAATAAACGGCATAAATAATCCTATCAATAATTTCTACAAGAAATAGTAATGTCGCATAAACTACCAATTTATCATAAGGTGTGATTTGTAAAAGAAGACATATCAACAATTTCAATATAGCGTCAAACAAAGATATATAGGCAAAAGCTGACATTCGCTCATGAGCTATTATCGCAGAATTATAGGGTACACAAATAAACCCTATAACAGTAGATAGTATAGAATATTGGAAAACCCAAAAAGCTGCAACCATTCTGTCTGAAGGAATAGTCATTTTTGTATATAGAAACCATAATCCGACTGTTTCCACTAGTAAAACAACCAATATGCATAGCAAATAATAGATATATTTAATTGTCCCAAAGGTTCGGTTGGTATATTCTTGATTACCCTGTCCAATAGCAATCGTTATAAATCTTGAGGTAGCATTACTAAGTGAGGAAGAGATAAAACCAAACATTGCAACAATTCCTCCTACAGCATTGTAAATACCAAAATCAGTAACTCCTAAAACGTGAAGTATGACACGCGAAGTATAAAGCCCTATACCCATCAAGAGTATAGCTCTCATATACAACATCAAAGTGTTTTTGGCTATCGTTTTGTTATTCCCTTCCATAACGACTTCTTCCTCCCATTACAATAGGAAAATATTTCTGAATCCAAATAATTGGATAATATAATAACAAAAGACTTATACTTGACAAAAGTAATTTGCCAGTGAATGTGAGAAATATGTAGTCTAAAGAGAATAAATCTTTAAATATAGTTTCCACATATAAGAAGACTATACCATGAAGCCCCATTATCACAATTGTCCCTATTGATAATATTGTAATAAACTTAAAATTGTACTTATCAAACATGAACGACAAGCTAATTAACATAAAGATTCCTGCAAATGCATAAGGATAATAAAGCAATGGATAATCGCCAAACAAACGTAAATATACATTTGAATAACCCATTATCATTGTCAATGACAACACAATGAGCAGTAAAATAAAAAAAGGTATCTTCGAAGAGAAAAAAGATAACTTGCTTTTTAGTTCATATCCTGCTATATAAAATGGTATAACCATAAACACAGTATCAATTCTCCAATATAAATGAAAAGGAAATAGATAAGCAATCAATATACAGAATAAGACAACTAACAAACGCCAAACAGGAGTCTTCCGTACTATAAAATATGATAAAAGTCGAACCTGAAAAAGGCATACTAAAAACCAAGTAGGACCAGGTTCTCCACGACCATCCGCTGTAATAAAATAAAACAACTGATCTATAGGCCAATGCCTTGCCAACACCCAAGTTGGAATAAGGAAGGCATTTCCTATCAAATTTAATAAAATATAAGGAACTAATAATGAGCGAAAAGAGCTTTTTAGGAAGTCGACAAAACCATTTTCTTTAATTCTAAAGAGGTACCCTGAGATAAAAAAGAAAAATGGCATGTGAAAAGAATATATAAAATTGAAGATATATCCTTCGCTTCCTGTTTTACTTAAGAGGTGTCCTAATGCTACTAAATATATAGCAAAAACCTTAGCCCAATCTATCCAATTAATACGCTGATTTAAAGTCATTATGTATCTATGTTAATAAATGATATTTTTAATTGTTTTGAGTATCTAAATATCATCGGACAAGTTGTCCGAAGCCTCTGGACAACATGTTCGGAGTAGTCGGAAAGACTGTCCGGAGCTGCCAGACAAAACTATAAGAGTATTTTTATCATGCTTAAATGAATAGAACATTAAATTAAGATAGTATCAATACCTACTCATAAAAGACTATTGACTTGAATGTCCGCTCGTATTTAGGTTCGTTATAGCCATACTCAATAAATAACGCTTTCACATCGTCCGCCATCGACTGTGTATAAAGATAGCCTCTTTCTGCATTGCCATAACGATAGAAATTACTACGACCACGAAAATAGGTATATACTTCTTTGCGGAGACTTGGTAAATCCTTACGGCGCACCTCATCGAAGAAGTGTGTAAAGCCCACATAACAAGTGACGAGCTTCTTCGCCTGATACATCCTGCAACAACCATTCACAAGGTTTTCAGGCATAAGTGCCGAGGGAAAGATTGCATCTCCCCATGTATTGGAGGTTGGTTGTAACTTGAAATATAAATGGTGAAGACAATCTTCTCTCACTGCACAATTCTCAAGGAAGCAAGCTTCATAACTCTTAGGGAAAGTTTCTAAGCTCAGCGATTCGTTTGTGTCCATTGGGTATTTATAATATTAAGATACTCTTAGATTAGATAAGGAAATGAGAACAAAACAAAGAAAAGAACACGCAGAGTAAGCAATTGAGGTTAAGAAAAGAAAACATCATCTCCTACCTACAAACAATGAATAGTTTGCAGGCTGACAACTATCACGGATACTCCACATAAGAACGAATGGGCGAAAATAAATAGACGCGGTACAGTAACAATCGTTAGTTAAACAACAAAAACTGTGCTGGTCAATTCAGTAGTTGCTTCGTTCGCAGAATCTTTCTGTTAATAGTTCTTATTCCCTTTGTTATGGGTACAAAATTAAATAAAAAAAATGAGAAAAGAAAGAATATTCATAGAATAATTGTAGGCACACGATATAAAAAAGAAAGAATGAGCAACAAGGCCTGACCCACCAACTGGCCCCTTCCCCAACCCCTCCCCCAAAGGGAGGGGAGTAATCACCAAGATACCCCGCACATATGATGACAAAGCTAAGACAGAATGACATAGAGACATAATTAATACTCCAACCACCTTTCTTGTATTGAATATGTCATTAAAAATGTCTTTATGTCATTATGGCTTAACATATTTATCCACACAGACTATATTGAATATGTCATTGAAAAATATGTATTTTTGTCATTCTGGCTTAACACTATCTATACTTTTATGTCATTCTGTATTGTATTCTGTATCTTTATATGTATGAAAAAGCCACAAGATATCAATGGTTTGAAGAAAAATCACTATCTTTGCAACAGAATCAGTTATCCTAAAAAATGAAAAAGATTATATTGATTGCTGCCATCCTTTTAGGGGCATTGACAAACGGACAGGCTCAGGTAATAAACAAGAACTACGCAAAGCGTATTGGACAAGCCGTTAAAGAAGGCTACCAGGACGTTAAAGAAGTTATTGTTCAAGATACCAAACCAACTGGTGAACATACGATTTGGGACATCTACGCAGCCCCAAAAGTGGGATTAAAATTATCAAACCTCTCTGGAATCGATGGGAAAATGAATATTGGATGTGTTGCAGGTGCTTCTTTTGAAGTATTTATTGCAAATAACATTGCCATTGACGCAGAGCTACTTTATAGCCACCAAGGTTCTTCTGGGGTCTATCGTAATATTGATACCACAGACGACTATGGGAACCCTGTTGTACAAGAGTATGGTCCATATAACTTTAACTTGCACTATTTCAATATGAACTATCTTGTACGTTGGTACCCTTGGGCTGATTTACCATGGAGCTTCACTACAGGAGTACATACAGGCTATCTTATCAGCGCACATGCTAAGCGTAAAAATGGAGAAGATATTAATTTAAAGAATAACATCTACAGAGGTGATGTATCTATTCCTTTTGGCGTCAGCTACGAGTGGAAGCAATGGCAGGTAGAAGCACGCTATAGCCTATCTCTCAGAAAATTAACTAAAAACGCTGAAGCAAAGGATTTATTAAAGAACGCTCGCAACAGCATGTTGGAAGTAACACTTGGCTACAGAATACAGGTGCTCTGATGCCGTTTGAAGACAAGTGAGAAAACTCCTTTTCATACCTTCTTTACTACTCTCTGTAGTTGCTTCTGCAGAAGAGTATGATTCTATAGCTATACCCAAAGTAGGTATAGAGGTGCATTATACGCCTGCACAAACTTTATGTATAGACAAGGAGCCACGTATCTGGACTAAGACGAAAGAAACGCATACCGTAGCTGCACAGCTAAATATCACACCATCAGAGAATGATTTTGCACGCGATTATAATTATCCAACATTCTCTGTTGGCCTGCGTTATAACTTCAACCATGGAACAACAATGCATAAAGACAATCCATGGGGAGAAGCACAGCCAGTAGACTACACCAGTAAATTAGGCAACTTCCTAACCCTATATGGTACATTTAACCGTCCACTTTATCGTAGTGAACACTGGCAGTGGGGCTATTACTTAGGTACTGGCGTTGGTTATACCTCGCTAAAATATAACCAGAAGAACAATATTGACAACGAATATATTGGTTCACACCTTAATATCTTCTTCACAGCAGGACTGTACGGACAATATAAGGTAGCAAAGGAATGGAACATAAAGGCTGGATTAGACTTCGCACACCATAGCAATGGGGCTATGGCACGCCCCAACAAAGGCGCAAACTATTTAGGTCCATTCCTTGGTATTGTATACGAACCAGAGAAGGAAACAACGAAGGTTGCAAAGGGTAACACACATCCTAAAGATCCCTTCCAAAAGTATTGGTTTACGGAATTTACCCTTGGAATAGGTGGTAAAACTTTACTTGAGGATTGGCAGCAGACACAATTTGAAACTCCACAAGGACATCCCGATTATCGTAGGGAGCAGTTTGCTTTCTACGGAGCCTATTCTTTCCATACTCACCTACTCTATCGTTATGCACATCGCTGGGCATCTGGCGTAGGCTTTGGTCTTTTCTATGGAGATTATGCCAACAGAGTTGCACAACATGATAAGGAACATGGATACACTGGAGAGAAGCATAGTCCGTGGTCACTTAGCATTGAAGGTCGTCACGAGATCTTTTATGGTAACATGTCTGTTCGTGTCAGCTTAGGCTATTACCTCTACCGACACATGGGGTATAAATCACGTAATGGATTGGAAAGACCTTATCATGAACAAGTTGGTGTGTTTTATAGTTTCCCTAAGCTAAAGAATCTTACTTTAGGCTTTAGCGTTAATGCACATGCAACGAAGGCAGACTTCACGGAACTACAAATAACAATGCCTGTGAGACTATAAAACAAGACAGAAAGACAAGAGTTTAGACAGAATGACAAATATTTAGCCAGAATGACATAAAGACATATTGCTTTAATGACATATTCTAAGGGAAGACTGAATGACATAAAAACATATTGCTTTAATGACATATTTTAATATGGGACGTGTAGGCTGTGAATTAAGATATCTTATATAGTTCTGTCTGATAGCCTATACTTAACTTCTTTCCAAACAACAAAATATGTCATTAAAGCAATATGTCTTTATGTCATTCTGTCTAAACTATCGTCATTCTGTCTGGAAGAGGTACTTCTCTATATCCTTAAACCCATTTAAGAATGAGCGAACATCCATTCGTTTCTTACCAGTCAACTGAATATCGAGAAGCTCCAAGAGGTTATCAGACGTGTCGACATAGAGACGGGTCTTTTCTACGACGAGCGTACCAGGGGTACCTACAGATGTACGGTCAGACTTAGCCGTCTTATAAACCTTCATAATCAAAGGCTTTACTCCATTGTCTTCAATAGAACAGAGTGTACTCCAAGTGCCAGGATAAGGACTAAGCCCACGCACAAAATCATAAACTTTCTTAGCAGACTGATTCCAATTGATTTCGCAAGTCTCTTTGAATATCTTCGGTGCATGATGTAATTCAGCATCTTCACACACCTGAGGAGCACTTATGCCATCAAGAACTGCAGAGAAATCAACATTATCCAAACTATCTTCAGGCAATTTAGATGCAATGAGATCAATTGTTTCCATAGCAATCTTTGCACCCAAATACATCAAGCCATCATAGACATACTCAACATCAGCTGTATCAGGAATAGCAAATGGTTTTTGAAGGATAATGCGACCAGTATCTATGTCTTTATCAAGGAAGAAGGTCGTCACACCAGTCTCGGTCTCACCATTGATAACCGCCCAGTTGATAGGAGCAGCACCACGGTACTGTGGAAGTAAGGCTGCATGTACATTAAACGTACCTAAGCGAGGCATACTCCACACCATCTCCGGCAACATTCGAAAGGCTACAACCACCTGCATATCAGCTTTATAAGAACGCAATTCTTCTATAAAATCAGCATCCTTCATCTTTACAGGCTGCAAAACAGGCAAGTTATGTTCAAGTGCATAGAGTTTCACCGGTGATGGCTGCAGCTGTTCTTGATGACGCCCAACAGGTTTATCAGGCTGTGTGACTACAGCGACAACATTATATCCATTCTCAACTAATGCTTTCAACGACTCCACAGCAAACTCTGGAGTGCCCATGAAAACAATACGTATATTTTCTTTTTTCATTATCTTTGGGAATTTAACAAGAGATGAGATAATAAGTAAGAGACGGCAGATACCTATTTATTCTGCACTAAAATCTGCTACAAACTGACGATACATACTATAAAGGCGAGCTCGAGAGATATAGCCAACCAACTGGCTATCAATATTCACAACAGGTAAATACTGTGCACCCGTACGTTCAAAAGTCTTCATCACATCCTCCATTGGGTCGTTGACACCGAGCATTGCTGCTGGTGGCGACATCAATTGATTAACATGGAAACGGTGATAAAGTTCTGTACGGAAAATAATATGTCGTAGATTGTTAATATCAATCTCACCTAATAACTTACGAGACTCATCGAGCACAGGAATATAATCATTGCGACTTGAACTGATAGCATGAATAAGTTTTCCCATCTCCATATCAGGTCCGACAGATGTAAAGTCATGATCGATAATCTTATCCATACTCATCAAAGTGAGGATAGACTTGTCTGTATGGTGTGTGAGAAGTTTACCTTGCTTTGCCAAACGTACAGCATATATACTATGATGTTCAAAGATATTTATCGTAAGATAAGAACTGATAGTCACGATAATCAATGGGATGAAGAGTTGATAACCGCCAGTTAGCTCGGCAATCAGGAAGATACCCGTCAAAGGTGCATGCATCACAGCCGACATCACAGCTGCCATACCATAGAGCGTAAAGTTCTTCTCTGGAATATAAACACCAAGTTGCTCCATATTCCAAAAACGAGCAAAGAAGAAACCACCAAAGCCACCGATGAACAAAGAAGGCGCAAAGGTTCCACCACAACCGCCTGCACCATTTGTTGCACTGGTTGCAAAGACCTTCGTCATTACAACTAATCCCACATAAAGCAGTAAGAAATTTGACTTTTCAGCAAACATAGAACCACTCATGATTTGCATCCAGTCAGTCTCTGTCTTTCCTTCTATAAACAATCTCAAACTATCATAGCCTTCACCATAGAGAGAAGGGAAGAGGAAAATAAGCGGAGAGAGCACTAAGCCACCCACAAGTAGTTTCAGATAAGGCTTAGAAGAAAGTTTCCCATAACCATTCTCACACCATGACATTAAGCGCATGAAGTAGAGTGATACAAAACCGCAAGCGATACCTAACAAGATTGTCGGTGGAACACGATCAAGTCCCCAAATGTTATCCATTTGGAAATGAAACATTGACGAACCACCTGTGAAGAAATAGGAGAAACACGTTGCCGTCACTGATGCAATCAATATCGGCAAAAGAGAAGCCATGGTCAAATCGACCATCAACACTTCCAATGTAAATACCAATCCTGCTATTGGAGCCTTGAAAATACCAGATACAGCCGCCGTTGCACCACAACCCACAAGAAGCATGAGTGTGCGATTATCTAAATTAAAGATACGTCCGAGGTTACTACCAATAGCTGAACCCGTCAACACAATAGGTGCCTCTGCTCCTACCGAACCACCAAAACCAATCGTAATGGCAGAAGCAACAATAGACGACCAAGTATTATGAGCTTTCAAACGAGATTGTTTCGTAGAAATAGCATAGAGGACACGCGTAATACCATGCGAAATATTATCACGTACAACATACTTAACAAATAGACTTGTCAGCCAAATACCTACGATTGGATAGATGAGATAGAGCCAGTTAATCGTTGCAACATCGAAACCAGAGGTTACTAATTCCTCTATCAATTTGATAATAAAGTGAAGAATATATGCTGCCAATGAAGCAAGAAGACCAATAGCAAACGCTAATACTAAGACTAACTCGCGATTGGAAACATGATTCTTTCGCCAATTATCAAGTCGAGAAATAATCCCCTGACTACCTGATACTTCCATCTATCTATTCAATTATTTCCTTATAACTTTTACTTCGCCATCAGCAGCCAATTTGATAATGCTGGATGGAGTATGTGGTTTGTGTTCCTGACGTCTTGACTCACAAACATAGTCAACACCATCAAGAATCTCCTGTGAGATATCACGATAATTCTGCGCAGCAGGTTCACCACTGACATTTGCCGAAGTACTTACAATAGCCTTCTGGAATCGATAGCATAACTCATGTGAGAAGGGCTCCTTTGTAATGCGAATACCTATAGAGCCATCTTCTGCTATCAGATTTGGAGCAAGATTAACAGCACCATCAAGAATCAATGTTGTTGGTTTCTCAACAGCTTCTATCAACTGCCAAGCAACATCAGGAACATTGCGAACATAACGCTGAAGTCGGTTATCAGAATCAACTAAGCAAATAAGAGCCTTCGAATCGTCTCTGCGTTTCAAGGCATATACCTTTGCTACAGCTTCCGCATTGGTAGCATCGCAACCTATACCCCACACAGTATCAGTTGGGTAAAGAATGATACCACCCTTTCTCATCACTTCAATCGCTTTCTTAATGTCGTCTTCCTGTTTCATCTTCTGTTATTGTCTTTTCTTTCTAAGTATTATAAGTATTCGCAAAGTTAGATTAAAAAAACGAGAACACAAAACAAAAACTACAAAAAGAAAGGCTACAAAGAGTTTTAAAGCCTGATATAACTTTCAAACGAAGAATCTTCCATATGATTACTTTTGACTGAACAATTCTATACTAACTACAAATTGCCTCCTTCTAATCAATGTTTAGCAAGACATTCTATACTCAACACCATTGGTGCGAAGCATCAGCACAATATGTGCGGAATAGCAACGCATAGAAAGGATATGGGTAGAAAGATTCCTTTATATCACTATCAATATAGCAAGGCACACATAAGAATTTATTGGAAAACCGCTTTCTATCAACTTAGACACAGCGTACAGACATCATCATAAAAAGGAAATCATATAAAGTTAGTAATATAGATAAAACATAATAGGGACAAACAACCTCGCAAGTCAGTTCTTTTAATTATAAAAAGAACGTCTGACAAGGGTGTTTGTCCCTACTTTGAATATATAAGTTTTAGACTCTTTCAAGTAGACAAGCAGACAAACTGCACATATAACTCAAAAGAACTCTGGACTTTATATCATTAATTACAATTCCCAACCAATAGCTGAAGCACCGAGAACGGCTGCTGCAGCATCGTCAAGCGAACTTACCAAGAACTTTGGTTTGTCCTTGAAGATTTCCAAAGCATGCTCCTTATAAGAACGCATGATTGGTTCCATCAATAAGTCACCAGCCTTAGTTAGACCACCAAAGAAGATGAAAGCCTCTGGAGAAGAGAAGGTTGCGAAGTCAGCACAAGCTTCACCTAACATATTACCAGTGAACTCGTAAACACGCTTAGCAAGTGCATCGCCACGACCAGCAGCAATAGAAACATCCAAAGAAGTGATATCTTCTGGCTTCATCTCACGCAACAAAGAGTCTTCCTTGCTATTCTGCAAGAACTCACGAGCTGTGCGAGCAACACCAGTTGCAGAGCAGTAAGTTTCCAAACAACCTCTACGACCACAACCACAAGTGCGACCCTTCTCTCCACGAACCATAATTATATGACCCAACTCACCAGCAAAGCCATCAGAACCATAGACCATCTGACCATTGATAACAATACCTGAGCCTACACCTGTACCAAGAGTAATCATGATGAAATCCTTCAAGCCGCGTGCTACACCATACTGCATCTCACCAATAGCAGCAGCATTCGCATCGTTGGTAAGACCAACAGGAATACCCAACTTCTTTGAGAACATTTCGCCCAATGGCACAACACCATCGTGTCCCCATGAGAGGTTTGGTGCGAACTCAATCGTGCCACGATAGAAGTTACCATTAGGTGCACCAATACCCATAGCACGGAACTGACCAATTCCACCATATTTAGCAACGAGAGGACGTATAGCCTCTACACCTGCTTCTACAAAATCGTCGACTGTCTTATAAGCCTGTGTCTTAATAGAATTGGTGGCAAGTACCTGACCACGCTGATCTACGACACCGAATACTGCGTTTGTTCCTCCTAAATCCAAGCCAATTACAAATGGCTTTTCCAATCCAGTTACAACTGGTTTCTGCTCTGTTACGTCCATGACATAATAAGTTTTTAGTTTGAATTTACTATGGGCAAAGTTATGAAAAAAAGAGGAATGCCACAAAGTTTTGTTAGGTAAATTTGCTTATCTCGTATTATTTTTGCAATTTTGCACTCAAAATAACAAGCATGCAATTTCCGATTCAATTAGATATATTGGATTTCATCTTCAAGGGACTGCTTATTGGAATTATAGCATCGGCTCCCATGGGTCCAGTTGGAATATTATGTATACAACGAACTTTGAACAAGGGACGTTGGTATGGTTTTATAACAGGTATTGGAGCCGCTATCAGCGACACTATTTATGCACTTATCGTAGGGTTAGGTATGAGTTTCATTATGGGACCTTTAGAAAACCCTACATATAAGTTGATAGTACAGATTACAGGAAGTGTATTATTATTACTCTTTGGAATCTATTGCTTCAAGTCTGATCCGATGAAGAAAGCTCATCAGAGTGGTAAGGAGAAGGGGTCTCTCTTCCATAATGGCGTTACAGCCTTCTTGGTAACTCTTTCTAATCCAATGATTATCTTCCTCTTTATTGCAAGTTACGCACAATTCGCTTTCGTACAGCCCAATCGCCCATTAGAGATGATTATAGGTTTTGCCTGTATCCCTGCTGGTGCGTTACTTTGGTGGTATGGCTTATCATGGTTGATAGATAAGATTAGAGGAAAGTTTGATGTCAATGGTATTCTTATTATAAATAAGGTTATAGGTTCTGTTGTCATTCTGTTTTCTATCATTATGCTTGTGGGTACAGTATTTAATCTTTATCATCTGCCAACTATTGACGGATTAATGGAATAAGGATAATTTATGTTTGTAGCTAAGGAATTAAGAAAGAAGAGTATAGCAGAATATCTGCTTTATATGTGGCAGATAGAAGATACTATCCGTGCTTACGGTTGCTCATTGACACGAATCCGTAAAGAATATATCGACCAGTTCCAATACACCGAAGAACAAAAGGAGGAAGAGGAAGACTGGTTTGGCGACCTTGTACGCATGATGAATCAAGAAGGTTGTCGAGAAGGTGGACACCTACAGATTAACAAGGTGCTCATGCAGGACCTTACAGAGTTGCACGCACAGTTGCTGCAATCATCAAAGTTTCCGTTCTATTCTGCTGAATATTATCGTGTCTTACCATTCATTGTTGAGCTAAGAGGTAAGACAAAACGTACAGCAGACAAGATGGCACGTACAAATGATGAACGCTTAAAGAGTGTTGCTGCGCAGTTAGGAAAGAGTGAGATCGAAACTTGTTTCGACCTTCTTTATGGAGTGATGATGCTTCGTTTGCAGAAGAAAGAGATTACCCCCGAGACAACTCGTGCGCTTAACGAGATAACAACTTTCATTGGTATGTTGTCAGACTACTACATAAAGGATAAGACTGAAGGCTTAAACTTCGGCGAAGAATAAAGGAGATAGCTTATGAATATTTTAGTTACTGGAGCTAACGGACAGCTTGGCAATGAGATACAGCTTGTATCTAAACAGAGTAAAGACCACTATATCTTCACGGACGTATGTGAGGGATATACGAAGTTAGACATTACTAATCTCGAAGACATCCGCAAGATGGTACAAGACAATAAGATTGAATGTATCATCAACTGCGCTGCGTGGACCAATGTGGACAAAGCAGAGACGGCGGGTGAGATTGTTGAATTACTCAATGCGACTGCACCAGAGAACCTTGCAAAGGCTATGAAAGAGGTTGGTGGCTTGCTTGTTCATGTCAGCACAGACTATGTCTTCGGTGGCGACCCATATAATACTCCTTGCAAAGAGGACATGAAGGGTACTCCTACTGGCGTTTATGGTTTAACAAAACTACATGGTGAGGAGAAGATTCAAGCTACTGGTGTAAACCATATTATTCTTCGTACAGCATGGCTTTACAGCGAGTTTGGTCATAACTTCGTTAAGACGATGATGAATCTCACAGCTACTAAGCCACAGCTGAAGGTTGTATTCGACCAGTGCGGAACACCAACCTATGCTGGCGACTTAGCAGATGCCATCTTCGATATCGTTGAGAACCGCAAGTATGAAGGAAATAGTGGCATCTACCACTTCTCTAATGAGGGTGTATGTAGCTGGTATGACTTCACTATAAAGATTGCAGAACTTGCAGGTAACACAGCATGTGACATCCAACCTTGCCACAGCGACGAGTTCCCTTCACCTGTTACACGTCCTGCCTACTCTGTCCTTGATAAGACAAAGATTAAGGAAACCTTTGGCATAAAGATTCCATATTGGGTTGATTCACTGAAGAAGTGCATGAAAGGCTTACAGGAACAAGACAAATAATAGGAGTTAAAAAGAAAGATTGTTAGACTTAGTTCAGCTATAAATTGATTTAAAAAATTATAAGCTAATTAGTTAGCTCCACTTCAACAACAGCTGACAAGGTTTTTACTCCCAAAGAATATAAAACAAATGAATGAAATAGAACGCAGGCGAACGTTCGCCATAATCTCTCACCCAGATGCTGGTAAGACTACTTTGACTGAGAAATTCCTTCTCTTCGGTGGTCAGATTCAGGTTGCTGGTGCGGTGAAGAGCAACAAGATACGTAAGACAGCTACATCCGATTGGATGGATATTGAGAAACAGCGTGGTATCTCTGTATCAACTTCTGTAATGGAGTTTGACTATAAAGATTATAAGGTAAATATCCTCGATACTCCTGGTCACCAAGACTTTGCAGAAGATACTTATCGCACACTGACGGCTGTTGACTCTGCTATCATCGTTGTTGACTCTGCCAAGGGTGTGGAAGCTCAGACACGTAAGTTGATGGAGGTGTGTCGTATGCGCAACACACCAGTTATCATCTTTATCAATAAGATGGACCGTGAAGGTCGTGATCCATTCGAGGTTTTAGACGAGTTGGAAGAAGAACTCAAGATTAGTGTACGTCCACTCTCATGGCCTATCGGCCAGGGACAGCGCTTCAAGGGTGTATATAACATCTACGAACAGCAGTTGAACCTCTTTACACCTAACAAGCAGCGTGTGACAGAGAAAGTTGAAGTAGATATCAACTCAAATGATTTGGACGAGCAAGTAGGTGCTGACTTTGCTGAACAGCTACGCAACGACCTTGAGTTAGTCAATGGTGTTTACCCTGACTTTGATGTTGAAGCTTATCGCCGTGCAGAGGTTGCACCAGTGTTCTTCGGATCTGCATTGAATAACTTTGGTGTGCAAGAGTTGCTCGATTGTTTCGTTGAAATAGCACCAAGTCCACGTCCAACTAAGGCAGAAGAGCGTATGGTTGAGCCAAGTGAACCAAAGTTCACAGGCTTCATTTTCAAGATTACAGCCAATATCGACCCTAACCATCGTAGTTGTATTGCTTTCTGTAAGGTATGTTCTGGAAAGTTCCAGCGTAACCAGCCTTACCTCCACATTCGTAATGGAAAGACGATGCGCTTCTCCTCTCCTACTCAGTTTATGGCTCAACGCAAGAGTACAGTAGAAGAGGCTTACCCAGGTGACATCGTTGGTCTGCCTGATAGTGGTGGAGTATTTAAGATTGGTGACACACTAACTGAGGGAGAAAACATCCACTTCCGCGGTCTACCAAGCTTCTCACCAGAACTATTCAAATACATTGAGAACGATGACCCGATGAAGTCTAAGCAGTTCCAAAAAGGTATAGAGCAGTTGATGAATGAAGGCGTTGCACAGTCATTTGTCAATCAATTCAATAACCGTCGTATCGTGGGAACCGTTGGACAACTTCAGTTTGAGGTTATCCAGTATCGATTGGAGCATGAGTATAATGCCAAGTGTCGTTGGGAGCCTGTACACCTCTATAAAGCTTGTTGGATTGAGGCTGACGACGAGAAAGAGTTAGAGAACTTCAAAAAGCGTAAATACCAGTATATGGCTAAGGATATTGAGGGACGTGACGTCTTCCTCGCTGACTCAGGTTATGTGCTAAGCATGGCACAGCAAGACTTTGAGAATATCCGTTTCCACTTTACAAGTGAATTCTAATCTAAGAATATGACATGATAAAAGCACCAAAGAAATATATCGTTTCTTTGGTGCTTTTTTATATGATTAGGCGTGTAAATAAAACTTCAACAACACGCTCATTATAAACAAGTTAAGCTATCTGACAGAACTTAAACCCAAAGTTAAATCTCTGTTCTTCGAAATATCGCTCTATCTCAAGAGAGATACACACGCTTCCAAACGGCAAACGACTTCTACCCGTCTATTATATTGTAATGGTGATTGCCCACAAAACGATGTCTGTTTGCCAACCGCACCATATGTGCTAAGCATCCACATCACATGTGTTGGGCATCAACACAACATGTGCGGACACTCAACACATCGGTTAAAGATTAGAAAACGTGTTCAGAAATGCCTTCATTTATATAAATAAGACACTAATAACTATATTCAATGAGAGAGATTTACCAGACAACTCAATAAACTGTTTACTTCTTGATAAACTTCTTACCGTTCTGAATAACCACACCCTTGTAATCCTTGCCTACACGCTGACCAGCAAGGTTGTAGATAGGTGCATTTGCATTCAGAGTACCGTTGCTAATCTCGTTAATACCTGTAGGATCATTCTTCAATGTAACAGTAATCTTCTTAACACGTACCTGATGCTTTGGAGTATTGAATCTGACAGAATTCTTATCACCGGTCCATGTTACATTAACTTTGTCAGTAGAAATAGTCAATCCTTCCATAGTAGCATCAAAGACATCACCTAAGAAGCTCTTACCACCAATTTTATATGTGTTGCATACAAAAGCAACATTGGTAATGTTTGCTGCAGATGAAGTAATTGTTGTTGTAGCATCCTTGTACAAACGATAAGAATGACTTTCGTCTACCATACCTGCGCTGAGAGTAATAGTAACACCCTCCTTTTCAATAGTCAAACCAGTTCCTTTATCCTTACCAGCCTCAAAAGTCACAGTCTTCTGTGCAAAAGATAAAGAACTAACAGCAGCAAATGCTGCAACAAAAGCAAAGCGTAGAATTTTATTCATAATAACTTTATTTAATTAATAAAAAGGTTTAATTACTATGCAAATTTAGACAAATATTATGATATATGCAATTATAAATCAATGTATATTCCTTATACGAATTCTTTTTAGTATGTATGCGCCCCCCAATATACGACTACTGTTGGAATCATTCTTTTATATTGCACATCTGATTCACTACAAGCCCTTAGATTTCAGTATAGTCATTGAATGCCTTCTGCGTTGTCATTATCTCTTTCGTCTTATCACTAAATATAAAATAAGAAAAGTTGTTATAGCAAAGCAATTCTCTCAAAATAATTTTCCTGTCACTCCTTTCAGCCATTTCAAGAATATAACTTATTCATTTACAGCAGTATTACACAAAGTGTTAAAAGTGACAGCAAATTAAAAATAAACTTATTCTTGTAGGAAGTATAGTAATATCTCTTGTTAGAGAACCTTTGTTACTACATATATCTAAGGAATTACTTATTTTTCCTTTACCATAATATTTCTTTTCAGCCCCTCGAATTTAACCCGCTTAACAGCAGATCCTTTAAATAACCGTTGATAATCTTCAACTGTTAGATTGTGCCACTTCTCTTTGCTCATGCTGAGAAGCTCAGGCTTAGGTTGGAGTGCTGGTTCTGTATTAGGTGTTGCAAAGCGATTCCAAGGGCATGCAGTTTGGCATCGATCACAGCCATATATTGTATCACCCATATGACTTTTTGCTTCGTCAGATAGTTCTCCACGATTTTCAATCAGCTGATATGAAAGACATTGTTCTGCATGGAAATCTTCATCAGGTATGATTGCACGAGTAGGGCAGGCATCAATACAACGATGGCAACTTCCACATCGGTTTGACATCGCTTCATCGTATACATCAACATCAAAAGGTAAGAAAATCTCACCCAAAAAGAACATAGAACCTGCATGAGGAATGATGAGCTGATGATTGCGTCCTACCCATCCAAGTCCTGCCTTCTGTGCCCAATAACGTTCAAGGACAGGAGCAGTGTCACAGAAGCAACGCACTAAGGGGTCTCCGCCTTCTTCTTGTTTGGGAAGTTGCCACCGTTCTGTTATCTTTATCGCTAATTCCCTCATCTTTTGCTTCATGAGGTCATGATAATCTAAACCAAGTGCGTAAGCTGCTATTTGATACTCGCCTTTAGGTAGCTGTTGAGCTGGAGCATAGTTGAGAGCAAGTGAAACGATACTCCGTACACCAGGAACGAGAAGTCGTGGGTCAAGTCGTTTCTCTAAGTAATTTGTCATATATGCCATTGAAGCCTCTTCACCATTCTCCAGCCATTTACGATATTTCTGTGCTACGGCTTCATCAACAGGTGCTGCCTTTGCTATGCCACAAGCAAAGAATCCCATGGAGTGTGCTAAAGATTTTATTGTTGATGATTGGACGACAATTGACTCTTCCTTATTTATGTTAGGGCTTAAAGCATCTATTGATGACATATAATGAGTTTAAATTTCCTTATAGAAAGAAAGGGGTTAATTAGATGATAATAAAAGAAGATACATGAACTAATACCGCAATAATTTTTTTTATACCATAGAGGAATGTTTGATTAAAAGGTCTCGGCAGGGTCATCAGGGAAGACTTTGAACTCATAACCTTGGTCTTTAAGCCATTGTAATGATTCTGGAAGTGCTGTACGAAGCTTATCAATACTTTTGAGAGAGTCATGAAATGTGATGATAGAACCATTACGAGCATATCGTTTTACATTGTTTACAACATCTGCGGCTGATAACCATTTAGAATAATCACGTGTCACAAGGTCCCACATAACAACACGATAATTTTGTTTTACCCACCAGTATACTGTATGGCGTAACCATCCGTGTGGTGGACGGAAGTAAGGAGTGTTGAGAAGTGCATCTGCCTTAGTGACATCTACAGCATAGGTTAGTGTCCAGTGTCTGAAAGAACCAAGATGATGATAAGTATGATTTCCCACTTTATGTCCACGACGTATTACTTCCTCATAGATTTCTGGATGTTTTCTTACATTGTCTGCAACCATGAAGAACATTGCCTTTGCATTGAATTGGTCAAGTATGTCGAGAATAAATGGTGTTGCTTCAGGTATTGGTCCATCATCAAATGTGAGATAAACGGAATGGTCGTTCTTGTCCATACGCCAAAGAGCATGTGGATAAAATATACGTAGCCAGCGTGCAGGTTGTTCTATTAGCATATTATTCGATACTCCCTAAACTCTTTTCTCAATGACTGAGATAGAATTTGTACTTTAATATTATTATCGTCTATCCGACTAGGAGCTTGTTTGTGTAAAGCTAAGAGTGGATAGTGTAAAGCAAAAAGCCAGAGTTTGGCTGTCTTTAAGGACAACCAGATTCTGGCTTTTAGTTTTGAATATCATTATAGGATTATAGTAATCCTACATCAATGCACCACCTCTATTTTTGAATCTTACAAAAAGGTTGTCAAGCTGGGCTGCATGTTTGTTTGCCCATTCGCGATCAGCTTGCTCATTTTCGTTAACAAGATTCATCATAATCTGGAAATTCATCTTACATGAACTCTGAGACATATTGAAGAGACGAGGATTAAGACTCAAATAGTAGTTTACATACTGAAGTGAAATCTTCCACAAATCATCATACATCTGGCGTGCCTTTACTTTCTGACCAAGTAATGCGTATGCACGTGCCATATCTGATGAACCACTCATGTAGCTGGTTGGCACGTTATAGCTTGGTATTTCCTTCTCAGCCTTCTGTAATACCTTCAATGCTTTAGCCTTCTCACCCTTTGCAATGAGGTGAAGTGCAAGGTCAGCCATCTCACGACGATGTGTATAGCACATACGAGCTACAGTTTCATCAATGTAAAGTCCTGGCTTGCTAAGGCCACCCCATCTGAAGCGATTCATCATGACATCATAAGTCTTCTCTGTATCGAAGTTACGCATATTGATGCCTGTAGAATTTGCATTGTCCATTGTAGAGAATGGAGTAATACGATTTACGAGACCTTCTTGAATGAAGTTTTCACCTAAGTTCATAAAGTTCTCAGCTCCAACGGTTACAGCAACATAGAGAGGACGTGTCCAGTTACAGTTAGCAATCATCTCAAGCATCATCAAGTCATTCTTGTATAAAGCTTGTTTTCCTGCCAATGAGATAACCATTCGATCTGGAATAGAATCACCTGGACGCATCATACCACTGCGACGAACAGCCTCCTTATCGATAGTCATGTAGATGGTATCAGTAGGGATAACATGGCTGTCAGCATTCTTTGAGCGTACCCAATACTTGAGGATATTCTTTAACTCAAATGGATCGTCACCAAATTGTGCCTTTGCTGAAACAGGATCCTGCTTATAGAATTCTCGTATTTGTTCCTTGAATTCTGGTTGAATCTGTACATACTCATTAGTTCCGCTTACATAATCAAGGCGTGGCCATGAAATAGGTACACTTGGTGAATTGTATGCTGGACGACGCATTTGATCGATGTACCAGTCTGTCTGCAGATAAGAAAGGTTACAAACACGTGTGTCTGTACGTACTCCCTCAACCTCTTGGTTATACCAAAGTGGGAAGGTGTCGTTGTCACCATTCGTAAAGATAATAGGATTACCCTTCTGCTGTAATGAATTAAGATAGTTCTGACCAAAGTCACGGCAAGTATATCGACCTGAACGATCGTGGTCATCCCATGTCTGAGATGCCATCTGGATAGGAACAAGCAGACAAACAAGTGAGATGACAGAGGCTGACAATACTGGTGCAACCTTGAGTTTACGTGCCCAGTCGTAGAGTGCCAATACTCCTAATCCACACCAGATAGCGTATGCATAGAATGATGCAGCATAAGCATAATCACGTTCACGTGGCTGACTTGGTGTCTGATTCAGGTAGATAACAATGGCAAGACCAGTCATAAAGAACAAGAAGAATACGACCCAGAATTGTTGTATACCACGTTTTCCACGCCATGCCTGCCAGAAAAGACCGATTAAACCGAGCAATAATGGTAGACAATAGAAGACGTTGTGTCCCTTGTTTGCTTTCAACTCATCTGGTAACAAGTTTTGGTCACCATAAAGTGAATTGTCAATGAATGATATACCTGTAATCCAGTTACCATGTTCTGGTTCACCATTACCTTGAATATCGTTCTGTCGTCCTGCAAAGTTCCACATGAAGTAACGCCAGTACATGAAGTTACACTGATAAGAAAGGAAGAACTTTAAGTTTTCCCATTGTGTAGGCATCTTTACGCCATCAACATCATGTCCAGTAATACCACCCATCCACTGTTCGTATAGACCTGCAGAACCAGGGTTGTACATACGTGGGAATAACATATTCTGTTCGAATACCTGTGTTGCTTTATGACGGACAATGAAGTAAGAGTCTTTCTCGTCTTTAGACGCCTTCTCCTTCCGCTCATAAACTGGTGCACCCTCATCAAACTTATAGTGCATACCATCTTCTGCCACAGCAG
>ERZ773063.457-NODE-457-length-27016-cov-7.838285_pt1 | contig 27016 bp, 30 predicted proteins | sample MGYA00580625_ERZ773063 | MGnify/ENA primary metagenome ERZ773063 (study PRJEB29015, sample SAMEA2738022) | human oral metagenome | biome: human oral; feature: human-associated habitat; material: dental | place: China | collected 2042 ... | reverse complement strand
AAGAATTATTTGAAGGACAAGAAGTAGAATTTGAAATTACTGAAGGACAAAAAGGACCTCAAGCTTCAAATATCGTTGTTATTAAATAGTAATTACTTTAAATAAAAATAAAAGCCCTCTTAATTTTTTAAGAGGGTTATTTTTTTTAAGTAAATAAAATTTTAATTATAATTGGATAAACTCCAACAATAAATATAGCTCTTAAAAATTGCATAGAGGCAACTTGTGGACCATTTGCTCCTAAATCTTCTGCCATCAATGAAATATCTGACATTCCACCTGGTGAAGCAGAAAGTAAGGCTGTTGATAAAGAAAATTTTGTTGTCTTATACAAGAAGAAACCAACCAAAACATTCATCAAACAAAAACCAACAATTATCAAAATAATTGGTAGAATCAAATCTTTTAAAGCGATGACATCACCTAATGTAACCTTAGCTCCTATTAAAGCCCCACTAAAAGACTGAATAATTTTTCTAAGTGGTATAGGCATATATGCTTTATGAGTTTTCACATTGAAATAGGCAACCAAAGCCATAGAACAACTCATAGTCCCAGCAGGTAAATGAGAAAAATAACCTATTATTCCTCCAATAATTCCAACTATAATTGTAAAAAGAAATGATTTTTCCCTTTTTATTTCAAATTTTCTCTCTTTTTTATTTTCTTTTTCTATCTCTTGCTCAGAATTAACACTTTTCTTGATATTTCTTTCATAACATTTTTTTGTAAAAAATGGAACAAAACTAATGACTGAAATTAATCTAATAAGTTGTAATAAGGCAACTTGTGAGGTATTAGCTTTAAAATCATAAGCAATAAGAGAAATATCCATAATACCACCAGGAGCAGTTGCAAAAAAGGAAGTGAGATTATCTATTCCTAAGAAAGTTGACATCAAATATGAAAGTAAAAAGCTAAAAGCTATCATCAACACTACCATAGTTATTCCAGGAACAATAACTTTTTTTAACATTTTTACATCTTCTGAATGAAACCTAGAGCCTATAAAAGTTCCAGTTGCAATTTGAGTTATAAATTTAAAATAACTGGGTAAAAAAGCTCTATTAAAAAATATGTTGAAGACAGCAACTAAAAACAAAGCTCCAAGCATATATGCAGCTGGAACTTTCTTTTTACTAGCTAAATATCCTCCTAAAATTGCTATTATTAATGTGAGTATCAAATTAATTATATCCATATCCTACCTCAAAAAATTTAAAATATATCAAGAATTTTTTGTAATCCTATACTGACTAAACTAATTGCAAACCAACAAGAAAAACCAAGTATCAAAGGTTTTGTACCAGAAAGTATAAGTTTTTTAATATTGGTATTTAAGCCAATTGCTACCATTGCCATAATTATAAAAAATTTACTTAATTGTTTAAAGAAAGTAAATATATTATTTATTATTTTAGAGATATTTTCATTAAGAACTCCAATTTCTATAAAATAATTGCAAACTGTTGTAATAATTGAAGCAACTATAAAGTATGTTATAAACATAGGAAAAATTTTTTTCAATGAAAATTTATTAGTATTTGGATTTTGCTTAGAATTATAGACTGCTAAAAATAGAGTAATCGGTATTATAGCAAGTGTTCTTGTTAATTTTACTATTGTAGCAGAGTCTAAAACTTGTGTTCCTGTGTTATGTATACTATCCCAAGCTGAAGCAGTTGCTGTAACTGATGATGTATCATTTACAGCTGTCCCTGCAAAAAGAGCAAAGCCTTTATTTGAAAAATTTAATAGTTCACCAAGACTTGGGAATATTAGAGCTGCAAGAACATTAAATAAGAAAATAACAGATATAGCTTGAACAATTTCTTCATCATCTGCATTTATAACTGGTGCAGTTGCTGCAATAGCAGACCCTCCACATATAGAAGAACCAACTCCAATAAGTGTTGCTATTTTAGTAGGAATATTTATAAGTTTTGCTAAAATATAGGCAACTATTAATGAGGCACTGATAGTAGAAAGAATTATTGGTAAAGAAGAACTTCCTACTGAAATAACAGTTTGTAAATTCAAACCAAAGCCCAAAAGAATGACTGCATATTGTAAAACTTTTTTTGAAACAAAATTAATTCCTAAATTATACTTATTTCTATTTTTTAATAAACTAGCTATAACAATTCCAATAATAATTCCAAAAACTGGACCACCTACAAGTGTAAAAATTTTACCTAACTTCCAAGCAGGTAAAGCAAGAAATAGGCATAAAATAATTCCATATAATTTATTATTCATATCTTTTACCACCTTTATAGAAAACTTTGTTCAATAAAATTAATATAGTTTATATTATAACACAAAAATATATTTAAAAGCTCTAAAAATAATTTTTTGTTGACATTTTTTTAATAAAACTATAACCTATTACTAAATAAAATAAGTGAGGTAATAAAATGAAAAAAATTAAATTTATACTAGTATTTTTACCAATGCTTATAGGAGTTTTGATTTATCTTCTTTATAGAAGTAAAAATCTTTTTTACTATAATCTTATACATTTTTTTAATATAAATGGTTATGTTCTTTTGGCAAGAGAAACTGCTATTTTATATAGAAAGCTATTTCCAACTTGGGTTATATACTCATTACCAGATGGACTATGGCTTTTTTCAACTGGAGCAGTTTTTTTAATTGCTAGAAAAAAATATTTTCTTCATTTTTTGTGGTTTTCTTTTATATATGCTTTTGTTATAGCAGGAGAATTTATTCAAAAACATTATGGAGGACATGGAACACCAATAGGAACTTTTGATAAAACAGATATTATTGCTTTTACCTATGCTTATATAAGTATAAATATAATTGCTTTAATTTTAAGAAAATTTGATAATAAGTACAAATATAAAAATAATTCTTCTAAGGAAATAGCACAAAATATAAAATATACAATTATATTTTCTATTTTAGGGTTATTACCTAATATGTTTTAATTTGCTTTTATTTTCTTAGTCAGTTATAATTAAATAATGAACTTTTAGAAATGGAGGGAATAAATGAGAAAGAAAAATGTTACAGTATATTGTGGAGCTTCATTTGGAGTTGATGAAAGATATCAAGAAATAACTAGAAAACTTGGAAAATGGATAGGAAAAAATAACTATAATCTTGTATATGGTGGTGGAAGATCAGGTTTAATGGGATTAATTGCTGATTCTGTTCTTGAAAATGGCGGAAAAGTCACAGGAATTATAACTCATTTTCTTTCTGAAAGAGAAGTAGCTCATGATGGGATAACAAAACTTATAAAAGTTGATACTATGTCTGAAAGAAAAAAGAAAATGGCAGACTTAGCTGATATATTTATAGCCCTACCAGGTGGTCCAGGAACTTTGGAAGAGATAACAGAAGTTGTTTCTTGGGCAGTTCTAGCCTTACACCCTTGTCCTTGCATCTTTTTTAACTTTGATAATTATTATAATCACATTAGAGATTTTTATGATTTAATGGTAACAAAAGGCTATATGAAAAAAGAAGCTAGAGATAAAATCTTATTTACAGATTCATTTGAAGAAATAGAGAATTTTATTGCAGACTATAAACCACCAAAAGCTAGAGAATATCATGGAGAATAGAAAAAGGAGAGTTATAAATTAGTTATTGAAATGTGAGCAAAAAATAGGTGAAATTATATTCTAAATTTTAGTTTAAAAATTGAAGGAAATGAGCCGAGCAAATCTCGGTGTGTTTGAAGCCAACTTGTTGGCAAGTTTACCGAATTTGCAGCGAATGTCAATTTTTAAATGTTAAGAAATTTAGCTAGTAATGAACTATTTTTTGCTTTCATTTTTTTAATTTACAACTGCTCCATTTATTTTTTTATTCTCTTAATGCTAATGGCATCAATATATAAATATATTCATCATTATCTTTTTCATACACTTTGACTGCTGAATTTGAATACATAAATTCTAAAACTAATTCTTTTTCTTTAGGAATATTTTGAATAAATTCCAATAAATATTTAGAATTTAAAGAAATTTTTAAATTTTCTCCTTCATAATTTACATCTAATTCTTCATTTATTCTAGCGATTTCATTTAAAGCAGAAATAGACATTTTATTTTGATTTTCTTCATTAGTTTTAAATTCATAAGTTGATGAATACTTAGACTCTGTATTACTTCTTGAAAAAATTAAAATTCTTTTTAATAAATTAGTCAATTTTTCATTATTTATAAATAATTTTTTATCATAAGATATATTTGATAATATATCTGCATAGTTAGGGAATCTTAATTCTATTAACTTTGTTATTACCATTGTATCCTTATATTGAAAATATAAATGAGCATCTTCTTTATATATTTTTATTAGCTCATTGTCTAAACCTTTTATAATTTTAATAAGAGATGAAATTGTATCAGCAGGAACACTAACTGAAAAATCTGAAATATCCTTATCTATATTCTTCTTTAAGAATGTCAAACGATAAGTATTAGTTGATACAAAATGTAAATATTTTTCAATACTTTCAATTCTAATACAATTCATAGCTATATTATCAGGTGAATCTGCCGAAAATAAAACTTTTTCAAATATATTTACAAGCTCCTGACTAGGCATTTCAAATTTAAAATTACTTTCATTTAGAACAATGTTTTCAAAAGTATTAGGATAATCTTCGGGACTAAATACATCATATTCTGTTGTAGAATCCTCTGTTTCAATAAATAGAATATTACCATTTTCAACTCTTAAAACAACAAACTCATCTTTTATTTCTTTTAAATACTCATCTATTATAGCATAATAAAAAGCAACTTCTCCTTCTCTTATAACTTCATTTACATCAATAGAAGTCTTTATTGTTGTATCTAAGTTTGTACCTGTAAAATATAACTTATTTCCTTTTACCTTAGCATAAATACAAGAAAGTATTGGTTTTATTTTATTTTCTTTTACAGATTTTTCAACTGTTCTAATTGCTAATAAAAAATTTTGTCTATTAACTTTAATATGCATTTTATTCCTCCAACATAAATATATTAAAATTTGAATTTATTTTCTGTTCCACTAAATAATCTTGAAATATTTGTTTTATGTCTATATATAACAAAGATTCCTATTATAACTGATAATGCAAATAGATATGAATCTCTATGAGTAAAAAAAGTAAAAATTGGCAATAAAAAGGCTGCTGTTATTGAACCTAATGAAATATATTTAGTAAAATAAACAATCAAAATAAAAATTACTAATAATATTAAAGTTATAACAGGTATTAAAAATAAAAATACTCCTAAACTTGTTGCAACTCCCTTTCCACCTTTAAAAGATATAAAACAAGAAAATGTATGAGCTAAAATTGCAACTAAACCTAAAATAACTAAATCATTATATTTTAAATCAAATTTACTGGCAATATAAAGAGGTACAAATCCCTTTAGAATATCCATTACTAAAACAATCACCCCTAATTTTGCTCCCAAGATTCTATATGAATTTGTAGCTCCACTATTTTTGCTTCCATAATCTCTTACATCAATACCTTTAAAAGCTTTTCCTATCCATACTCCACTTGGAATTGCACCTATAAAATATGTAAGTACTATTAAACAAAAAAATGTCATAACTCCTCCTCCTTAAAATATAGAAATTTTCTTTATTATATAATTTTTTTCATATATAAATCAAGTTTATTTATAATTTATTGAAAAAAGATGTTTAACATGTTATAATTTTTCTGTTAAATAAAAATCTAAAAGGAGGAGCTATGTCAACATTATTAAATATTTTATTGTTTTTATCAGCATTTATATTAATAATTTTAGTTTTAATACAACCTGATAGAAGTCATGGAATGACTGCAAGTATGGGGCTAGGAGCTTCAAATACTATATTTGGAATAAATAAAGATGGAGGACCTTTAGCAAGAGCAACAGAAGTGGTTGCAACATTATTTATAATTTGTTCTCTATTACTTTACCTAACTCGTTAATTAAAAATTAAATAGTGAAATATTAAAAAGTGTAAAACAGTATTTAACTGAATTACACTTTTTTTATTTTTTATTTTTCAAAAATATCTTTAATCTTATTTTTAATTTCTACTGCCTTTTTAGGATTTCCATTAGCAGAGATTGCAATCTGTATATCATCTTTTTCATAGATACTCATAAATCTAACATTCATATCATCTTTTGAACTAATATTATTTACTAAAATATTTTTGCTCATACATAATTGTGAAATTTCTTTATTTAATATTTCATTATCAGTTGCAGTTACAACCAAAAAAATATTTTCTAAAAATTTTTCTTCAAATTCTTGATTTTTAAAAATTTTTATTTTATTATTCTTTTCTAGTTCTAAAAATCTTTCTTCCAAAATATCTTTTGTTATAACAATAATGTTGCAATTATAATTTAATAATGTTTCAACTTTTCTTAGTGCTATTTTTCCTGCTCCAATAACTAGAACATTTTTATTATTCAAATCTATTGAAACAGGAAAAAATTTATTTGCCACTTTTTTCACCTATCTTTTTAAATGCCATTTCTATAACTTCAAGAGTTCTATCAAGCTCTTTTTTAGTGTGAGCTAGTGATAAGAAATGGGCTTCAAATTGTGAAGGTGGAACAACAATACCATTTTCTAGCATAGTATTAAAATATATAGAAAAGTTTTCAGTATTAGATTTTAATGAGTCTTCAAGATTTTCTACCTTATCCACATCAACAAAGAAAATTGTAAAAAGAGAACCCATAGAATTTAGGCAAATATCAACTGAATATTTTTTAGCTAGACTTTCAATATTATCAACTAAATAATTTGTATTTTTTTCTAACTCTTTATAAATACTTAGATTTTCTTTTAAATAACTTATAGTTGCAAAGCCTGCTTTTGAAGCTATTGGATTTCCTGATAATGTACCAGCATGATAAACTCTACCAACAGGAGCGACTAAGTCCATAATTTCTTTTTTTCCACCAAAAGCTCCAACAGGATATCCACCACCAATTATTTTTCCAAGAGTTGTTAAATCTGGAGTTATTCCAAAAAATTCTTGAGCACCTCCAAGTGCTAATCTAAAACCAGATATAACTTCATCAAAAATTAAAATAGTTCCTGTTTCTTCTGTAACTTCTCTAAGTCCTTGTAAAAATTCTTTATGAGTTTCAATAAGACCCATATTAGCAGGGATAGGCTCAACTATAACACAGGCTATATCTTTGTTTTTTAAAATTTCTTTTACTTTTTCAATATCTCCAAAAGCTAAAGTCAATGTATCCTTTAAAACTCCATCTGTTATCCCATTACTATCTTGATAACCTTCTGTCAATAAACCAGAACCTGATTTAACAAGTAAAGCATCTGAATGTCCATGGTAACAACCTTCAAATTTTAAAATCTTATTTCTTTGAGTATAGGCTCTTGCAAGTCTTACTGCTGACATAGTTGCTTCTGTTCCAGATGTAGTAAGTCTAACTTTTTCAATAGAGGGAACAATATCAACAATCAATTCAGCTAAATCAACTTCATATTTTGTTGGTAAACCATAAGAGCTTCCATTTTCAATAATTTTTTTAACTTCTTCTATAACTTTTGGGTGATTATGCCCTAATATCAATGGACCCCATGAACAGATATAATCAATATATTCATTATCATCTTCGTCCCAAATTTTTGCCCCCTGTCCTTTTTTTACAAAGATAGGTGCTTCTCTATTTACTGACTTAAATGCTCTCACTGGACTATTAACTCCACCTGGTATTAATTCAACAGCTTTTTTGTATAAATTTATAGAATTTTTGAAAACCATTTTACATTCTCCTTTTTAATTATGAATTTCTATTAACAATATACAATTTTTTAATTTAAAAAACAAGTTTTTAAAAATTTATATAACAAACGTTGAAAGATAGTTCTAATTCACAACTGCAATGAAATATGTTATAATATATAGCCATAACATTATTGAAAGGAAAAAATAAAATGCTATATATTTTAATAATAATAGTTGTCTTATTTATATTGCTTGTTGCTTTTAATAAAAAAGCAGTGCCAATTTTTTTATATCATCAAGTGAATCCTATTTCTTCAAATGTGAGTCCTGAAATGTTTGAGGAACATTTAAAGATTATAAAAAAATATAATATGGAAACTATAACAATTTCAGAATATTATAATAATAACATAAATAAAAATTCTATACTTTTAACTTTTGATGATGGATACTATGATAATTTTAAATATGTATTTCCATTATTAAAAAAATATAATATGAAAGCTACTATTTTTTTAAATACTCTGTATATTATGGATAAAAGAGAAAATGAGCCAGAGATAAAAGATAATAATACTATAAACTTAGAAGCTATGAAAAAATATATTGAAAATGGAAAAGCTACTATTAATCAATATATGTCTTGGGAAGAAATAAAACAGATGTATTATAGTGGTTTAATTGATTTTCAAGCACATTCTCATAAGCATATGGCTATTTTTACAGATACTAAAATAGAAGGTCTTACAAATAAAGAGAGTATGGAAGCACCTGAGTTATATTTATATGGAGAACTTGAAGATAATTTCCCTATTTTTTCTAAAAGAGGAGAGTATTCTGGAAAATCTAAAATAATAAAAAAAGAATTTTTTAGAATATTTAAAAGCTTTTATGAAGAAAATATTGAAAATAAAATTACAGATAAAAATGAAATTTTAAAAAAGTGTCAAGAATTTATTGATAAAAATACCGAATATTTCATAAATGAAAGTGAAACAGAGTACAGAAGAAGAATTGAAGAAGATTATTTAGAAAATAAAAAACTGATAGAGAAAACTTTAGGAAATCAAGTTAAATTTTTTTGTTGGCCTTGGGGACACAGAAGTAAGAAGACAATTAGTATTTTAAAGGAATTAGGAGTTGTGGGTTTTATCTCAACTAAAAAAGGAACTAATTCTATGAGGGCTAATTGGAATATGATTAGAAGAATTGAACTTAGAAAATATACTCCTAATAAATTTAAACTTAATTTATTAATTGCTAGAAATTTAATTTTAGGTAAAGTATATGGCTGGATATCGTAGTTAAATTGGAGGTGTATATGACCTTAACTGTTGCAATGATAACACTAAATGAAGAAAAAAATTTGGAAAGGACATTAAAATCTGTTCAAGGTTTTGCTGATGAAATTGTAATTGTAGATAGTGGTTCAACTGATAAGACAGAAGAAATTGCTAAAAAATTTGGAGCAAAATTTGTATATCAACAATGGCTTGGCTATGGACCACAAAGAAATAAAGCTATTGAACTATCTACTTCTGATTGGATATTAAATATTGATGCTGATGAAGAAATTTCACCAGAACTTGCAAATAAAATAAAGGGTATTAAAGAAAACAGCCGTTATAAAGTTTATAAAATAAATTTTATGTCTGTATGTTTTAATAAAAAAATAAAATATGGTGGTTGGAGTAACACATATAGAGTAAGACTTTTTAGAAAAAATGCTGGAAGTTATAATGAAAATAGCGTACATGAAGAATTTGTTACAAACCAAGAGATTGCAAAACTTCATAAATATATTTATCATCATAGTTATTCTGATTTAGAAGATTATTTTGAAAAATTTAATAAATACACAACATTAGGAGCTATTGAATATTATAAAAAAGGGAAAAAACCTAGTCTTATTTCAATAGCATTAAGTCCGATATATAAATTTTTAAGAATGTATATAGTAAGACTTGGTTTTTTAGATGGACTTGAAGGTTTATTGTTGGCTACAACAAGTTCACTTTATACTATGGTTAAATACTATAAATTGAGAGAAATATATAAAAATGGATCCTATGTTGAAAAGGAAGGAAATAATGGAAATTAAAAGAATTTTAGTTTCAAGAACTGATAAAATTGGAGATTTAATTCTATCAATACCAAGTTTTTTTATGCTAAAAAAAATGTATCCTGATGCAGAACTTGTAGTTATTGTTAGAAAATATAATGTGGATATAGTAAAAAATCTTCCATACATTGATAGAATTGTTATAATTGATGAATACACTAAGGCAGAGCTTTTAGAAAAGATTGCATATTTTAAAGCTGATGTTTTTATAGCTTTATATAATGATAAGTATGTTGCTTCTCTTGCAAGGGCAAGTAAAGCAAAATTAAGAATAGGTCCTATATCTAAATTAAATTCATTCTTTTCATATAATAAGGGTCTCTTACAAAAAAGATCACTATCAATTAAAAATGAAGGAGAATATAATTTAGACTTAATTGCAAAACTTGATAAAAAAAGATTTGAAGAAGTATATGAGTTAAATACTAAACTTATACTTACTTATGCAAATAAAAGAGTAGCTGATGTATACTTTAAAGAAAATGCTATTGAAGGAAAGTGCCTTGTTGTAAATCCTTTTATAGGAGGTTCTGCTAAGAATATTACTGATGAACAATATGTCAGTATATTAAAAAAAGTAAAAGAAACTATGCCTGATTTGAATATCATTATTACAAGTTATATCACAGATGAAGAAAGAACTGAAAAACTTCGTAATGATATTGGAAAAGATAAGATTTTTACTTTTTCTAATGGGGCAAGTATTTTAAATACTGCTTCAATAATAGATAGAGCAGATGTATACTTAGGGGCTTCAACAGGTCCTACCCATATTGCAGGGGCATTAGCTAAAAAAATAGTTGCTATCTATCCTCATAAAAAAACTCAAAGTCCTACTAGATGGGGAGTTTTAGGCAATCCTTATGTAAAATACATAATTCCTGATGAAAATAACCCAAATGAAGATTATAAAAATCCATACTTTGATAATTTTACAGAAGAAATGGAAGATAGGGTTGTTAAAGAAATATTAGAGGCATTAAAATGAATATTTTAATTATACATACAGCTTTTATTGGAGATATTGTACTATCTACTGCTTTGGTATCAAAAGTAAAAGAAAAATATCCTGACTCAAATATCTATTATTTAACAACGCCTTTGGGAAAAGAGATATTAAAGAATAATCCTAAAATTAAAGAAGTTATTGTCTATGATAAAAGAGGAAAAGACAAGGGCTTTGGAGCATTTATTTCTTTTGTAAGAAAAATTAGAAAACTAAAAATTGATATTTGCTTAACACCACATAGATATTTAAGAAGTAGTGTTCTATCTATTTTAAGTGGAGCAAAAATAAGAGTTGGCTATGATATTGCAAGTTTATCTTTTGTATTTAATAAAAAGATTAAATATGATAAGACAAAACATGAAGTTGAAAAGCTACTATCTTTTGTAGATGATGATACTAAAAGATTTGAGCTTGAGATGTATCCAAATGAAAAGGATAAACTAAAAATTGATACTCTAGTTAAAAATTTATCAGAAAATAAAAAAATAATACTTATAGCTCCTGGAAGTAAATGGTTTACAAAAAAATGGCCTAAAGAATATTTTAAGATTTTAATTCAAAATCTGATAAAAAGAGATGATTTATTAGTAGTTATAACAGGTGGAAAAGAAGAAAAAGAAATAGAATTAGATCTTGATTCAAAAGTTTTAGATTTAAGAGGCGAGATTTCTTTATTGGAATTGTCAGAGCTTACAAAAAGAGCTATTTTAGTTGTATCAAATGACTCAGCTCCTATACATATAACATCAGCTTTCCCAAACACAAGAATAATTGGAATTTTTGGTCCAACAGTTAAAGAATTTGGTTTCTTTCCTTGGTCTAAAAATAGTAAAGTTTTTGAAATTAATGGTCTATATTGTCGTCCTTGTGCAATACACGGGGGAAATTCTTGTCCTGAAAAACATTTTAGATGTATGAGAGAAATTACTCCAGATTTAATAGAGAATGAGATTTATAATTACATTGCTGACATTGATAATAAAAAGGTGAAAGCCAATGGATAAAACTAATATTTCAAAAATTATTAAAGTTTTAAAAGATGACCATAGAAGTTATGTCTATGTCTTTGAAGTAGCTAGAGATAATAAAAAATATGTATATAAAGAGCCAAAAGAAAAAAATACAAGAAAATGGCAAAAATTTTTAAATTTTTTTAGAGGCTCTGAAAGTAAAAGAGAATATTATCAAATGAAAAGAATAAACTCTTTAGGGCTAAAAACAGCTAAACCTATTTTTTATTGTAAAGATTATCTTATCTATGAGTATATTGAAGGAAATAAGCCAACAGTAGATGATATTGATTTAGTAGTTAAAGAGCTTCAAAAAATTCATTCTATGGGTTATTTACATGGAGATTCACATATTGATAATTTTTTAATAAGTCCTGAAAAAGAAATATATATAATAGATTCAAAATTTCAAAAAAATAAATATGGAAAATTTGGAGCAATTTTTGAAATGATGTATCTGGAAGATAGTGTAGGAATAAAAATTGACTATGATAAAAAAAGTTTTTACTATAAGGGTGCAATGTCACTTAGAAAATATTTAACTTTTTTTTCAAAATTAAAAAATATAATTAGAGGAAAATAAATTGGAAAATCACAAAAGAATATTAGTTATAAGATTGAGTTCAATAGGAGATGTGATACTTACAACAGCTGTACTTAGAGCATTTAAAGAAAAATATCCAGACTATATAATAGATTTTTTAGTTATAGATAAATTTAAAGATGCTATAAGTCTATCTCCCTATGTGGATAATTTATTGCTTTATGATAAAAAGAAAAATGATGGTCTTTTTAATTTAATAAGATTTAGCAAAGAACTTTCAAAAAATAATTATGATTATGTATTTGACTTACATTCTAAATTTCGCTCAAAAGTTATTAGCTTTGTTTTAAGTAAATTTTATGGGGTAAAGGCTTATACATATAAAAAAAGAGCTTTTTGGAAATCTATACTTGTAAATTTGAAATTAATAAAATATAAGGTTGATAATACTATAATTAAAAATTATTTTTCAGCTTTTAAAGATTTCAACTTAGAATATCAGGGAGAAAAATTAAATTTTTCATTTGAACCTGAGTTAAAAGAAAAATTTAAAGAGTATAAAGACTATATAGTTTTCGCAGTTGGAGCTTCAAAAGAAACTAAAAAATGGACTGTTGAAGGTTTTGGAAAACTAGCAAAAAAACTCTATGAAGCTTATGGAAAAAAAATAATTTTAGTTGGTAGTAAAGAAGATTGTGAAAGATGTGATACAATAGAGAAAATAAGTGAAAATTCTATTATAAATTTAGCTGGAAAATTAAATTTAAAAGAAACAGGAGCTTTACTTTCACAAGCAAAATTTTTACTTACAAATGATTCAGGTCCTTTTCATATAGCAAGAGGTGTAGAATGCAAAACATTTGTAATATTTGGACCAACAAGTCCAGGAATGTTTGATTTTGGAGAAAATGATACACTTATCTATAATGAAATAGACTGTTCTCCTTGTAGTTTACACGGTGATAAAGTTTGTCCTAAGAAACATTTTAAATGTATGAAAGAATTAAGTTATGAAAGAATTTTTAAAATAATAGAAAATAAGGAGTGATAAAAGAATGGCAGCCAAAAAAGATAAAAATATCCCAGATTCAAAGATAACAGATAAAGAAGGAAAAGAGAAAGCAGTTAAAGATGCTATGGCATCTATTACAAAAGATTTTGGAGCTGGGCTTATTATGAAGTTGGGAGAAAAAAGTTCTATGAATGTAGAATCCATTCCAACAGGAAGTATAAATTTAGATATAGCTTTGGGAATAGGTGGAGTACCTAAGGGAAGAATTATTGAAGTTTATGGTGCTGAAAGTTCAGGGAAAACAACTCTTGCTTTACATATTATAGCTGAAGCACAAAAACAAGGTGGAACAGTTGCATTTATTGATGCTGAACATGCTCTTGATCCAATTTATGCAAAAGCACTAGGAGTTGATATAGATGAACTTCTAATTTCTCAACCAGACTACGGAGAACAAGCACTTGAAATTGCTGACACTCTTGTTAGATCAGGAGCTATTGATTTAATAGTGATAGATTCTGTTGCAGCACTTGTTCCAAAAGCAGAAATAGATGGAGAAATGTCTGATCAACAAATGGGATTACAAGCAAGACTTATGTCAAAAGGTTTAAGAAAATTGACAGGAAATCTTAATAAGTATAAAACTACAATGATTTTTATTAATCAAATTAGAGAAAAAATTGGAGTAAGTTATGGACCTACAACTACAACTACTGGTGGAAAAGCACTTAAATTTTATTCATCAGTTAGAATGGAAGTTAAAAAGATGGGTACTGTAAAACAAGGTGATGACCCTATAGGAAGTGAAGTTATTGTAAAAGTAACTAAAAATAAAGTTGCTCCACCATTTAAAGAAGCAGCATTTGAAATACTATATGGAAAAGGTATTTCAAGAATAGGTGAAATTATAGAGGCAGCTGTTGCAAGAGATGTAATAGTTAAAGCTGGTTCTTGGTTTAGCTTTAGAGAACAAAGCATAGGACAAGGAAAAGAAAAAGTAAGAGCAGAATTGGAAACAAACACAGAATTATTAGCTCAAGTTGAAGCAGATTTAAAAGAAGCTATTGCAAAAGGTCCTGTTGACAAGAAAAAGAAAAAATCTAAAAAAGAAGTTGCTTCTGATGATACCGATGATGAAAATCTTGAAATAGACGATGATGCAGTTGAAGAAAATAACGATTAAAGGAAACAAACTTATTCTTGATAATGATAAAATTATTTATCTGACCAAAGAGATGTTTTCTAAGTTTGATTTAAAAGGAAAAACTGAACTTGATGAAGAAACTTTTTATTCTTTAATTTATTTTAGAATTAGCTTATCAGCTTACACTATGTTAGCTAAAAGAGATTATTTCAAAAAAGAATTAAAAAATAAGTTAATGGAAAAAATTGGCTTTTCAAATATAGTTGAAGATGTTGTAGAGGATTTTGAAGAAAAAGGCTATTTAGATGATTATGAAAAAGCAAAATCTTATGTAGAGCAACATTCCAACTATGGGACAAAGAAGTTATCCTTTATCCTTTATCAAATGGGAGTGGACAGGGAAATAATTACCAAGATTCTTGAAGATGAAAAGGATAATCAAATAGAAAAAATAAAACAACTTTGGATAAAATTAGGTAATAAGGACCACAAGAAGAAAGTTGAAAGTATATTGAGGAAAGGCTTCTTATATGGAGATATAAAGAAAGCAATATCTTCTTTGGAGGAGGAAGAAGAATGATTATTTTAGGTATAGAAAGTTCATGTGATGAAACTTCTATTGCAGTTATAAAAGATGGGAAGGAAATTTTATCAAATAATATTTCTTCTCAAATTGAAATTCATAAAGAATATGGTGGAGTTGTTCCAGAAATTGCTTCAAGACAACATATTAAAAATATAGCTACTGTACTTGAAGAAAGTTTAGAACAAGCAAAAATTACCTTAGATGATGTGGACTATATAGCAGTAACTTATGCTCCAGGATTAATTGGGGCTTTACTTGTGGGAATCTCATTTGCAAAAGGTTTATCTTATGCAAAAAATATTCCTATTATACCTGTACATCATATCAAGGGGCATATGTATGCAAATTTCTTGGAACATAATGTAGAATTACCTTGTATTTCTCTTGTTGTATCTGGTGGACATACTAATATTATATACATTGATGAAAATCATAATTTTATTAATATTGGAGAAACTTTAGATGATGCAGTTGGAGAAAGTTGTGATAAGGTTGCAAGAGTTTTAGGACTTGGATATCCAGGTGGACCTGTAATAGATAAGATGTATTATAAGGGAGATAGAAATTTCTTAAAAATTACTAAACCAAAAGTTTCAAGATTTGATTTTAGTTTTTCAGGAATTAAAACAGCTATTATAAATTTTGATAATAATATGAAAATGAAAAATCAAGAATATAAGAAAGAAGATTTAGCAGCTTCTTTTTTAGGAACTGTTGTGGATATTTTGTGTGATAAAACATTAGATGCAGCAGTTGAAAAAAATGTAAAAACTATTATGCTTGCAGGTGGTGTTGCAGCTAATTCACTTTTAAGAAGCCAACTTACAGAAAAAGCAGCTGAAAAAGGAATTAAAGTTATATATCCAAGTATGAAATTATGTACAGATAATGCAGCTATGATAGCTGAGGCAGCATACTATAAGTTAAAAAATACTAAAAATGAAGAAGATTGTTTTGCAGGATTAGACTTAAATGGTGTTGCAAGCTTGATGGTTAGTGATGAAAAAGTTATATAAAAATTTCTCACAATTGAAATTTTATAGAAGTTAAAACTGTTTAAGGAGGAATTTTATGAAAAAAATATTATTATTTACATTGTTTATGGGAATTTGTATGACTGGAACAGCAAATACAAAAGAAAAAAATCCAATTCTTTTAAAACAAGTATATAAAAAGGAAGAATTGATAACATTGGACAAACAAAATGTAGCAGGAGGAAATGGAACTTTACATGGAAAATTTGCCTTTACTAGAGATATGGCTACTGAAGAAGATGCTATCAAAGAAATAGGTTGGATGACACTAAATAAAGGAGAATCTGTAGGAGTACACCCTCATAAAAATAATGAAGATACTTACATTATTGTTTCTGGAGAAGGAATTTTTACAGATGGTTCTGGAAAAGAAACAGTTGTTAAAGCTGGAGATGTGACTATTGCAAGACCAAATCAATCTCATGGACTTCGTAATGAAAAAGATGAACCACTTGTATTTTTAGATATTATTGCTCAAAACCATGCTTTAAAAATAGAAAAATAAAATTTAGTATGCCATTTCAATTGTGAAAACTCTTTTGGTAAATATAAAAACATTTTATTATACAAATTTATAGAGACTATAAAGTTTTTTCTATATTTTCAAAAAAATAAGTGAGTTTTATACTAATTACAAAAAATTAGATAAATTTAACTTACTAATAAGGATTGACTTCTTTAAAAAACTAGAGTCAGTCCTTTTAATTTTTATTTAATTCATTTAGTATTCTGTACTTTTTTCTCACTCATAAAAGATTTCTGATTTTAATAACCTAAAGAATTATTTCTATCTAAATTATTTTCTTTTTAAAAATTAACTTAATTAATATTTTTAAATTTATTTGTTTGAAAATAGGTTAAAAAATAGTATAATATAAAGGGAAAAAATAAAAATGTAATTAAAATAGATATGGAGATTTAGAAATTTTTTAAAATGTTGTATTTATGTAAAGAATAGTGCAATTTTGTTATTAGAAAAAAACTTTTGAATATAGTAAGAAAAATAGTGAAATAGATAATCTGTGAATGTTTATAATTTTTTAAATTAAGAAATAGAATATAAAGTTTATATGGATAAAAGAAAGGGATAATGAATAGAAGATTGAATTAATAAAAAGGATGGTTAAATATGAATACTGTATATAAAGATAGGTATATAGTTTTTATTGATATTTTAGGATTTAAAGATATAGTTAATAAAAGTAATAATGATAATAAAAAAGCTAAAGAAATCTTAGAGAATTTAAAATATATTGAAAGAATAAAGAAAGAAAATGATGAAGTTTTTAAACTTACATCTATAAATAGAAAAGTTACAATTTTTTCAGACAGCATTATAATATCTTATCCTTCTCTTAATGCTAGAAGTGGCTGTTTCTTAAATTTAGTTCTTGATATAATTTATATTTCTATTGAATTATTAGACAAAGGTATTTATATCCGTGGTGGAATGACATATGGGAAATTATATCATGAGGATAATATTTGTTTTGGTCCAGCAATGATAAAAGCTTATAATTTAGAACAAGAAGCCATTTATCCAAGAATTATTGTTGATAATTTAGCTATTGAAAAAGGATTAGAGCAACCAGGACTTGATGGAGGAAAAATTACAGATGATGATATCAATGAAGTTTTAATAACTGAAAATGGAATATCTTACATTGATTTTTTGTACAGTGCCTTAGAAGAATTTGAGAAAATAAATGAATATACAGATTATTTAGAGAATATTAGAAAAAATTTGATTTTTCATTTAAAAAATGGAAGTTATACACCTAAAGTATTAGAAAAATATGAATGGTTCAAATATTATTACAATAATTCAATAGAGAGAATAATTAAAGAATCTAAAGGAACTCCTCAGTTTTTTGAACAATTTTTTATAGAGAAGTAAGAAATAGGGAGTTATATTTTTAGAGTAATCATGTAATGGATACGAATTAAGAAAGTTATTTAAAATGAAAGGAGAAAAAATGGAGGAATTGTTTAATAAAGAATTACTTGATTTTTTTAAAACAAAATTGAAAGAAAAAGATATAGATATATCTGAATCTCTTTATAAAGGAGTACATTGTATCAAAAAATTAGAAAAAAATGAACTTAATCCTAAGAAAAAAAATAGTGAAAGTTGGTCATATGAGGAAAAAGAAGTTATAAAGAAATTTTTAATTATTTTAAAAAGCTACTCACCTGAAAAATATCTAGCTGAAAATTTAGTTTTTTTAAGAAATCTCCGATTTCCATGTCCTAATAAAGATGAGGAGTATGATAGAACAGTAGATATTTTCATTTCATCTAAAAAATATCGTAATTCTGATGGAATAAAAGATCTCTCTGAAATAGATATATCTGATTTAATTAATTGTATTTATAATAAAAATTGATAAATTTTTAGATAAATAAATTTTAAAATATAATTTACATTCTATCACATTAGTAATAAAGAAATAAATTTAAGATAGGAGGAATAAATGGAAAATTTTATTGTATATAATATATATTTTAGAGCTCCATTAAATGCAAATGAGGATATAATTTTTGAAAATTTTTCTGAAAAATATATAGAAAAAGTTACTATATTCAAAGGCGAACGAATGGAGAAATATCCTGAAAGAAAGATGAGAATAGATTTTAAAAATGAAGAGTTGAGCTTAGATATTTTAAAAAATATAGATAATTTTATTTTAGAATTTCTTCATAAATTGACATTACATATGAAAACTTTATTTCCATTTTATAAAGAAATTTCAAGAAAAATAGGGAATACTTTTATCATTGAAGATTCTATAGGTATAACTGATGAAGTTGTGTTTTTTGAGAGTATTTTAAGGGATCAAACACTCATAAATGAAGATATAAAGTTTTCTGAGCACCTAGAAAATTATAAAAAGATGATTAGAATATTGGGAATTGCTGAGTCAGATCCTGTCACAACATTTTTAATATTATACGATTGGTTTTTGGCTTGGGTAAATTTTGGAAAAAATAAACCTAAACAAAAAAAAGTTTTAGAGTACTTAAAAAATCATAAAACTGAATTAGAGAAAAATAATATATTTAAATATGAGTTTCAATTTCACTATAATAAAGAAAAAGAATGTGATGAAGATGATTTTACAAAACTTAGAAATGATATAGCTCATTCTCATGAGAGAATAGTGGAGGAAGAGTTTTCTAGAATAGAAAAAAGAACAAGATATTTATTAAAACCTTTAGTTTATGTAATGACATATTTTTTAAAAAATAAATAAAATATAGTATAGAAAATAAAGAAAAAGGAGATATGAAAGGTTCATTATTTCCTTTTTCTTTATCAAAGTTATAAAAAATACTTCTTACTTTTTATTTTTAGATATGGTTATTGTTCCTTTCTTAATATGATACTGAATATTATTTTTTTTACAAAATTCAATAACTATATATGCTTGTTCATTATAAAAGATTTTATGGTCTTTATAAGAAGTTACATTTTTACTATAATTTGTTCTTCCAAAAATTATTTTATCTACAAAAATTAATTTTTTTAATATTTTTTTTAAATCTTGTTCTATTATATTTGGAGTAGGATAAGGTTCAATACTGACCCATGTTTTAAAACCTTTACTATGCAAATATTTTAGAGCAGCTAATCTATCTTTATAAGAAGAAGCACCAGGTTCAATTTTTTTTTGAAAATCTTCATTTAAAGATATTAAAGTTATTCCATATTCGTTCTCTTTTGATAATTTAGTAAGTTCTTTTGGTAAAATACCTTTTGTTAAAACTCTACATTTTATATTGTTATCATTTAATAATTTTATGACTTTTATGCTCATTTTTTCAATTTCTTTATATCCTAGCATAAATGGATCAGTAGAAAAACAAAGTTGAACAGATTCTATTTTATTCTTCAATTTTGGGATTTCTTTTTCTAAAAGTTCTAAAGTATTCTCAACCAAATATGGCTCTATCCACTTATCATAGCTTTTCACTTTCCCAAATCGTTTTGCCATTAAGAAAGCATAGCAAGGATAATTACAGCCATGAGAACAACCTAAAACATGATTTATGGTATAATCACCATACTCAACACCTGTTTTATATAACATAGTCTTTCTTTTTATTTTTTTCATTTTAATACTCCATTATAGTATTTTATATCTATCTTCTTTAAAATTATTTTTTCTAACATCTCCTATTTTTTGAATTTTATTTTCATCAATTAATGATTTAATAACATTTTTTATAAACTGACCTTCTTTTAAAATTGTTTTCTGAATTAAGAAATTTTTAATATCATTATATGTTAATATTGTATTTTTGTGAAACTTATTTAATAAAAATTCTTTAGCTTCATTAGAAGCATATTCAAGAAAAGATATAATCTTCTCTTCATGAAACATAGAAAGTTGATTTTTATTTTCACTATTTTTATGGCATGGTAAACCTTCAAACACATTCCATAATGCTTCTTTTAATTTTTCGATTCCTTTTATATTTGGAGTAATAAACATGATTCTATATATTTCCAAATTTTTTATATTTTTAAAAGAATAAGAAAATATAAATCGTTCTTTCTTATTTTTGTTTTCTCTAAAATCATTTTCGATATTCTTGATAAAAGAATCAATAGCTTCATTACTATCTTTTAGATAGTTTCTTATAATATCATTATAAAAAAGATTGTAAAATAGTTCACAATAATATTTATTAATAAAACTTTGCATAACATCAAGATTGCTATCTTTAAAATTATAAGGATCAACAAATAATACAGTTGAAGCAGGATAGTTTAAACAGGAACTAAATATTTTTTCATTAGATAGATAAAATTTTACATCTTCATTATGATAAGAAATATTTAAGTTTGAATTATTTTTAGAAAAATAATTAATAATTTTTTCTAAAATTTCTATTCTTTTTTTATCTTTGTCATTAAAAAATAAATTAAATTGTTTATTTGGATTATTTTTAGAAAATTCTTGAAATAATAAAAAAACTTCAGTAGGAGTTCCAAGATCTCCATCTACATATATTCCAGCATTTGCCATAGAATCAATAAAATTAATATTTTCAATTTTGACATCCTTCCTTTCACAGCTAACTATAAGCCATAATCTAATATATTCTACAATGTATTTTATTTTATAGTTAGTTTGTTCTTTTTTTTCATCTAATTCATTTAATGGAATCTCTAATTTTTTTATTAATTCTTTAAAATTTCCCACAATAACACCTCTATAAATAATTTTTAAATTTTAGTATCTTCATATAATTTATGAATATTTTCTTCAATAAAGACATTCTTGGTGAAGAATGATAAAAGTCTATTATTATTAAAACTATATTTAAAGTAGCATCATAAACATTGAACTGCACTCAAAATCTTATACACAGGGTTTTGCATGCAGTTCATTATTGTAGTATCTTTATTAGCTTTGAATATAGTTTAAGAAGAATTTGTAAGTTTTTATAATAGAAAGATTAAAATTTTAATTTTATTTTCTAAATTCTTTAACTGAAATATGTTGAAAAACCTCATCAATAACTCTTTCTCCAACTTTATTGCCACCTTCCCTTATCATAAATTCAGTTCCTTTTGTTAAACCTGAATAATCTACTCCTTCATATAGAGGTAAAGCAGAAGCAATTATTTCTTTATCAAATATAACTTCTTCACCATCTATAAAACATACACCTAAATACTCTGTATCTCCCTTTATGACAAGATGAGAATAATATTTACCATTGCTCAAATTAGGTGGAGTCTTTCTTTTTTTACTAAAAAATTTTACAATACATATTAATGTGAAGTCTAAGTTGTTCATATTTTTTATACCTCATCATTTTTCTTCTTCAACAAAATGTATATCATTTTTTAAATTTTCTATACTAGATAAATCTTTTTCATCATAATTGCCAGTAGCCATATGTCTAGCTTCAATATTCTTTAAATCATCTTTATTGATAGTATATTCAAACTCTTCAGCATCCCATTGATTTTTAAGAATTATTACGTAAAATAGTTTATGTTCTTTATCAATAAGTATCATAGTTGGAATAGTTGGAGTAACATCTTCTTGTTTACCTATGGCTAAAATTGAAAATTCTGTATTCTCTGGGATAAACCTTAAATCTGTTGAGCTATCATTTTGAATAATACAATAATTTCCCTTTAAAGTTAAATCACTATTAACTAAGGTATCTTCTGAAATTTTTATATTATCTAATTCTTCTTTTGTTAATTTATCTCCAACATTATATTTATTAAATCCTTCATCAGTTATTTGTAAAGCATCTAATTCATTGCCACTTTCCTTTTCTTTTAAGGTTAAAAGATAGAATGTTATATCATTCCCAATTTGAATAGATTCTTTTTTTGTAATTTCATAATCCCATTTCTTTCCACAACTTATTACTAATAAGCCTAATAAAACTATAAGTAAAATAAAAATCTTTTTCATAGTACTCACCCTCTATTACTTTATTTACTTCTATAATCATATTTTATATGAAATTTAAAGAAAAGTAAATATAAAGAAATAAAAAAATCCTTGAATTAAAAAATTCAAAGACTTGGATATTGATATTTTGGTGGAGATGAAGAAATAAAAATTATAACCATAGGAAGAAGTCTTTTATATAACAAGAATTTTTTATATATCTAGTAAAGCCTCTAAAAAGAGGTTTTTTATTATAAAATAAAAAATCTATATTTTCAAAATACCTTGGGAGAGGTTAATTAAAAATATAGACACACTATTTACATCTATATTTTACATTAACCCTCCTAAAAAATCAAGTTAAAATTTAAAGGGGGATTTTTTTATGAAATTAGATTCAAAAAACTTAGTATTAAATTTATTAGGAACAGATGCAAACATTCAAATAAACAAAAAAATATTATTAACATTAAAACTTGAAGAAGCTTTCTTTCTTTCCTATTTAATTGATCAGTATAAATACTTTGAAAGAGAAGGAAAATTAAGAGAAGATGGAAGTTTTTATACTAGTAATATGGATATAGCATTATACACAACCTTTAATAATTCACAAATAGCAAGAGTAAAAAAATTAGGAGTAGAAAAAGAATTATTTAAAATATCTCTAGAAGATAGTAGAACAAAGTCATATTATTATCTAAATTTTGACAAAATATTAGAAATGATAGGAACTGAAAAATCAAATATGGAATTAGCATATAAAAGTAGATTTGATTCTGAAAAAATAGAGCTTGAAATAAATAATTTAGATGACATAGAAAATTTAAAAAAATTTACTTTTAATGAGCTTAGATTTTATTGTAAAGAAAATAAAATTAAATACTCAGGAAATGATAAAAAAGATAATTTAATAAAAAAAATTATAGAAATTAAAAATCCAAATTTAATTACAAAAAGCCATTTTTCCACAGTGAACGATATATCGTTCACTAGTGAGCAGAAAAATCGTTCACTGACAAAAAATGGGAAGTTGGAAGATGGTGTGAGCGATATATCGCTCACAGTGAGCGAGAAATCCATCACAAACCAAGACAAGAATAACCAAGAACAAAATACATGTCATGTACATGAGAAAAATAAAAAAGAATGATACTACATATTATGTTATTATATAGTATCATTTATTTTAATTATATAAATTTTATTTTCTAAATTCTTTAGCTGGAATATGTTGGAAAATTTCATCAATAACTCCTTCTCCAACTTTATTTCCACCTTCCATTATCATAAATTCAGTTCCTTTTGTTAGACCAGAATAATCTACACCTTCATATAGAGGTAGAGCAGAAGCTATTATTTCTTTATCAAATATAACTTCTTCTCCATCTATAAAACATACCCCTAAATATTCAGTATCACCTTTTATAACAAGGTGAGGATAATAATTACCATTACTTAAATTAGGAGGAGTTTTTCTTTTTTTGCTAAAAAATTTTACAATGCATATTAATGTAAAGTCTAAGTTACTCATAAATTTTATACCTCTAATATTATTTATCTTTTAATAAAATTTTACTAGAAATTATAGCAGCAAGAGTAAATAGAATTCCTACAATAAATGTAAAACTCATTCCAAAGAAAAGTCCTTTAGTTAATAAAAGAGTTAAAATTACATTTAAAAATACAAAATAAACTACACTTGTGATAGTATATGAAAGAGAGTAATTTGCTAAAACAGGACTCTTAAAATCAGGGTCACATATTCTTAATAAAAGTATACCAGTTAAAAATACACCAGTAGCCATACCAAAAGTAGAAATCATATGTTCAAACCAATAATCTTTTATAAAAAATTTGCACATATAAAATAAAAATAAAGTTGTAACAATAAAACCAACAATAACTATAAATAAAATTGGAATTAAGTAAGTGAATACAGCTTTTATAGGTAAACTAGCAATGGCAGCTGTAACTGCAAATTCTGTAAGACTTCCAGAGATTCTTGATTTTGTATTACTATCTATTAAAAAATCTATTTTTAATTTTCCAAATATTTTCCAAACTATAAACATTATAATCATAGCATAAGCCCATATAGAAATTTTATCTAATATTGGTATCTTATATGCTTTTATCAGATTTTGTAATTGTGACGAAATTAGACAAACTCCAAAAATAATTGCAGCATGGAATGCCAAAGTATCAACTGATGATGTTAGAGTAGTTTCTCTTCCAAGTTTAGGTTGATTTTCAATATCTTTTACAAAGCCTATTTTAAAACTTTCAGGAATATCTCCTGGTTTTTTAAGAATAGCTGTAAAATTTTTTCTTGAAGCAATATTGATTAAAAGCATCCCAATTAAAATTCCTCCTACCAAACCAAAAGTTGCAGTAGTAGTAGCTACACCTTGTGCTATTTCCCAAAAATCTAAATTGGCACTTTGTAACATATTTCCTAATAAACCAGCTGTTCCATGTCCACCAACAAATCCAATTCCTAATTCCCAACCAAAAGTTTTATAGAAATCATAGTTTGGGAAAATATATTGTGCAGAAAAACCAAATCCAAATTGTAACATAGCAATAGCAATTCCAATAAAAGCTAAAGGTAAAATATTTTTCATAGATTTTTTTTCAGATGAACTTTTTAATCCAAGAGGAACAGAAGCAACTATTGGAACAATCAAAACCCCTGGTATTAAAGAAAATATTTTTAACCATTCTTCTGGAATTTTTATTACATTAAGACAAATAGGACCTAATATAAGAAGTAAAAAGCCACCTATTACTGATGCAGGAATAAAAGTAGTCTGAAAAAATTTTATTTTTGCTCTTAAAAAAGTTCCTAAAATTAGAAATAATCCTAATAATCCTAAAGAATTTAATAAATCCATAAAAATTTTACTAGTCATACATATCACTCCTTAATTGAATAATTTTATTTAAAAATTAATTTAATCTATCAAAAACTAATTTGCAAAAAGTTTTAATTCCTATTTTTAATGAATTTTCATCAGCTATAAAATCTGGGCTATGTAAAGTACATTTTCCTTTATTAAAATCACTTTCAGTTCCTAACCACATAAAGACAGAAGGAACTTTTTTAGTAACAAAGGAAAAATCTTCACCAGCAGGTAAAGGATTAGATTGAATGAGTACATTTTCTTTACCTAAAATTTCAGTTAAAGATTTTATAGCTGATTTAGATAAATCAGGGTCATTATATACAAAATCATAACCATTTTGATAATTAAGTTTTCCAAGGCAACCATAAGCACTAGGAATATCTTCAACTATTTTTTGTAATCTCTTTTTTATCATATCTGCATTTTCGGTAGAGAATGTACGAACCGTTCCTTCAAGTTTTACATAGTCAGCTAATACATTATATCTACTACCACCTTGTATTTTCCCAATTGTAATAACTGCTGTTTGATTAGGAGGCATATTTCTACTTATTATACTTTGTATACTTGTAATAATATTTCCAGCTACAACTATTGCATCTCTTCCTTCTGATGGTATAGAAGCATGACTGCTTTTACCAAAAATTTCAATATCAATTCTATCTGATCTTGAAGTTGCAACCCCTGATTTTATAGCTACACTTCCTGTTGGAATTCCAAAAACATGTAAAGCATAAGCTTCATCAACTTTTGGATTTTCAAGCAAACCTTCTGCTATCATTCCTTTTGAGCCACCAACAGGAGATGCTTCTTCACTAGGTTGGAACATAAATTTTACATTTCCATTTAGTTTATCTTTAAAATATGATAATACAAAAGAAGTTCCTAGTAATATGGAAGTGTGCATATCATGCCCACAAGCATGCATAATATTTTTATTTTTTGAAATAAAAGATAAATTATTTGTTTCATTTATAGGGAGAGCATCCATATCCCCTCTTAATAAAATAGTTTTTTTATCACTATTTCCTTTTAAATTTGCAATAATTCCATATCCATTGACATTTGTTATTATTTCAACAGGCAGTTTTTTTAATTTTTCAATAACCTTTTCGGACGTTCTTTTTTCATTACCACTTAATTCAGGATATGAGTGTATATCTCTTCTAAACTCAATAATTTCATCAATATATTTATCAATTACTTTTTCTATTTCTTTAAAATCCATAATTACCTCCAAGTACAGCTCCTCTACATACAAGCTCAAGCCTTTAAGCAACCATAATAGCCAATTGTAACATTGTTTTTGCATTCACGAGGAATTCCTCTTTTTACTTTCGTCCTATTGCAACCTTAATAAGGTTAGTATACTACTATTTTTTAAAATTTTCCATCCAAATCATAAATGGTCATCAAAACATCTTGAATTGTTAAAAAATTTAAAAAGCAAGCATTAAAAACATACTTGCCCTTTC